>Ga0302046_10000746_pt1 | contig 31593 bp, 28 predicted proteins | sample RVTome_11_FD_200261 | JGI IMG/M metagenome (GOLD analysis project Ga0302046, IMG submission 200261) | Soil microbial communities from uranium-contaminated site in the Upper Colorado River Basin, Wyoming, United States - RVT147D111 (version 2) ...
GCTGGACACCGAGCGAGCTGAAGGGAGCACGTCATGGACGACGCGGGCTGGCACTACCGAGGGGCCGACGAGCACGGCTTCGTGGCCTATGAGGAGCTCTCCCGGCTGGCCCGGAAGAGCTCGCGCGAGGAGTTCCTCCGCCGCTTCCCGGTGCCGGCCCTGCTCGTGGTCTACCGCGACACGGACACGCCGGCCGAGCCGCTCGACCCGTCGTCGAACGCCGGCGTCCAACTGCTCACCATGTCGATCAAGTCGGCCGCCATCCTCAGCTACCTGAACCGCCTGGCCTTCCTCTGCAAGCGCCCGGGCAATCCCTTCGCCCACCTGATCTCGATCGGACGCTCGGTCTCGAACGACATCGCGATCGCCGTCGATTCGGTCTCCAAGGTCCACGGCTACTTCGCCCGCCAGGGCGAGGGCTGGGGCTTCACGGACCACGGCTCGACCAACGGCTCGTTGCTCAACGACCAGCCGCTCAAGGCCGGCGCCACGGTGGCGCTCAAGGACGGCGACTTCCTCCAGCTCGGCCTCGAGGTCTCGCTCGAGTACCTGAGCCCCGGCCGTCTCTACGAGCGGGTGGCGAGCCGCTGAAGTCGACGCCATCTTGTCAGGGCCAGCGTCGCTTTCCGTCGCCGCTGACCGGACGGCCGGACTTCGCGGCCGTGATATAACTGGCGGTCCATCGACAGGCCGACAGGGGAGCTCGCCATGACCGCACCGCCAGAGAAAGCCATCGAATCGTTGATGACGGAGAAGCGGACGTTTCCGCCGCCCGACGAGCTCCGCGCGAGCGCCTACGTGGCGAGCGAGGCCAGGTGCAAGGAGCTGTGGAGGTGGTCGCTCGACGATCCCGACGGCTTCTGGCTCGAGCAGGCGAGGAGCCTCCACTGGTTCAAGGAGCCGACCGAGAGCCTGCGCTACACCTGGGACACCAAGGCGCGCAAGGTCGAGCACACCTGGTTCGCCGACGGCGAGCTCAACGTGGCCTACAACTGCCTCGACCGGCACCTCGGCACGCCCAGGGCCAGGAAGACGGCGCTCCTCTGGCAGGGCGAGGCCGAGGACGCGGTGAAGAAGATCACCTACGAAGAGCTCCACCGCGAAGTCGCGAAATTCGCCAACGTCCTCAAGTCCTTCGGCGTCGGCAAGGGCGACCGGGTGGCGATCTACATGCCGATGATCCCCGAGCTGCCGGTGGCCATGCTCGCCTGCGCCCGCATCGGCGCCGTCCACTCGGTGATCTTCGGCGGCTTCAGCGCCGAGGCCATCCAGGGCCGGGTCAACGACTCCTCCTGCAAGGCCCTCGTCACCTCCGACGTGCTCTTCCGCGCCGGCAAGACCATCCACTTGAAGGACATCGCCGACCAGGCCTTGAAGCGCACGCCGTCGATTGAAAAGGTCGTCGTCGTCAAGGTTGGTGACGATGGCAGCGTCCCCTCGGGGGGATCGAGGGGGCAAACGACCTGCGGCATGCAGGAAGGGCGCGACGTGTGGTACCACGAGGCGATGGCCACGGCCGCCGCCGACTGCCCGGCCGAGCCGATGAACGCCGAGGACCCCCTCTTCATCCTCTACACCTCGGGCTCCACCGGCGCGCCCAAGGGCGTCGTCCACACCACCGGCGGCTACCTCGTGCACGTCACCCTCACCCACAAGGTGACCTTCAACGTCCACGACGACGACGTCTACTGGTGCACCGCCGACATCGGCTGGGTGACCGGCCACAGCTACATCGTCTACGGGCCGCTCGCCAACGGCGCCACCTCGCTGATGTTCGAGGGCGTGCCCACCTACCCGGACGCCGGGCGCTTCTGGCACGTCTGCGACAAGTTCGGCGTCACCGTCTTCTACACCGCGCCCACGGCCCTGCGCGCCCTGATGCGCCTGGGCGAGGAATGGCCGGCCAGGTACAGGCTCGACACCCTGCGGGTGCTCGGCACCGTGGGCGAGCCGATCAACCCCGAGGCCTGGATGTGGTACTACGAGAAGGTCGGCCGCGGCCGCTGCCCGATCGTCGACACTTGGTGGCAGACCGAGACCGGCGGCTTCATGATCACGCCGCTGCCCGGGGCCCACACGCTGAAGCCCGGCAGCGCCTCGCGTCCCGTCTTCGGCGTCGACCCGGTGGTGCTGCGCGACGACGGCAGCGAGTGCGCCGTCAACGAAGGCGGCAAGCTCTGCATCCGCCGTCCCTGGCCGGGCATGATGCGCACCATGTGGGGCGACCACGACCGCTTCATCGACACCTATTTCACCGCCTTCCCCGACGTCTACTTCGCCGGCGACGGCTGTCGCGTCGACGAGGACGGCGACTACTGGCTGATGGGCCGCATCGACGACGTCGTCAACGTCTCCGGCCATCGCCTGGGCACCGCCGAGATCGAGAGCGCCCTGGTCAGCCACGACAAGGTGGCCGAGGCCGCGGTCACGCCGGTGCCCCACGAGATCAAGGGCCAGGGCCTCTACGCCTTCGTGACCCTGGTCGAGGGCGTGGAGGAGAGCGAGGAGCTGAGGAAGGAGCTCATCGAGCACGTGCGCGAGCAGATCGGCGCGATCGCCAAGCCGGAGTACATCCAGTTCGCCCCGTCGCTGCCCAAGACGCGCTCGGGCAAGATCATGCGCCGCATCCTGCGCAAGGTCGCCGAAGGCGACGTCACCAACCTCGGCGACACCTCGACGCTGGCCGAGCCGGGCGTCGTCGACAACCTGGTGGAGCGGAGAAAGGCGTAACGCGCCGGCCGCACTCCGCGGCGCCGGCCGGCAGCCACTGGTCGGTGGCTGCCCGCACTTAATCCTCTTCTTAACGTAGCTGCGGCACAATCCGGAAGGAGCGGCACCGTCCTCAGGTGCGGCGCCCTCCGGAGCCATGGACAAGGTGAGCATCGTACGACGTCGATCCGCGCTCGCCGCCGCGGCCTGCGCGGTGGCGGCGCTGTACGTGCTCGGCGCCGCGGCGGCGTCTCCCAAAGAGCTCCCCGAGTACCAGCACGACGTGTGGACGACCGCGGAGGGCCTGCCGCAGAATTCCGTGACCGACCTCGTCCGGACCGACGACGGCTACCTGTGGCTCTCCACCTACGGCGGGCTCGCCCGCTTCGACGGCGTCCGGTTCCGGGTCTTCGACGTGGCGAGCACCCCGGAGCTCGGCAGCAACAGCATCGTCTGCCTCGAGCAGGACCGCGACGGCAACCTGTGGATGGGGCACGGCGACGAAGGCGTCACGCGCCTGCGCGACGGCGCGTTCACGACCTTCACCGCCCGCGACGGCCTGCCGCCCAGCGGCGTCTGGGCCCTGGAGATCGACCGCCAGGGGCGGCCGTGGGCCGGCACCTCGGACGGACTCAGCCGCTACGAGGACGGCCGCTTCGTCACCTGGACGACCCGCGACGGTCTGCCCAGCGACGTCGTGCTGGCCCTGGTCGAGGACCGCCGCGGCGCCATGTGGATCGGCACCGGCGCCGGGCTCGCGCGCCACGACGGCGGCGGCTTCACCGTCTACGACACGGCCGACGGCCTGCCCTCGGACGTGGTGACGGAGCTCTACGAAGACCGCGACGGCACCCTGTGGGTGGGCACCGAGGGCGCTCTCGCGCGCGCCGAGGGCGAGCGCTTCGCCGTGGTCTCGACGGACGTCGGCGTCGCCCGCTCGATCATCCGGGACCGCGGCGGCCATCTCTGGATCGCTGCCGACGGCAAGCTCACCCGGATGGCGCCTTCGGCCTCCGGCGAGGGCGCGCGGCAGCTTTTCCCGGAGCACTTCGATGCCGATCGCGCGTGGGCGGTCATCGAGGACCCGGAGGGAAACGTCTGGGTCGGCACCGAAGGCAAGGGCCTGAGCCGCCTCAAGGAAAAGCCGGTCACCCGTTACACGACGGCCGACGGGCTGCCCGGCTCGAGCGTCCTGCCGGTGATCGACGACGGCGAGGGCGGGCTCTGGCTCGGCTCGCAGCTCGGCGAGCTGACGCGCTGGCGCGACGGCCGCTTCACCGCCTATCGTCCGGCGCCCGGCGACCCGCCGCTGGCATGGGTGGTGTCGCTGGCGCGAGAGCCCGAAGGCGCGCTGTGGCTCGGTCACAGCCTGCTGCCGCCGGCGCCCAACCTGGATCCCTATCTCTCGCGCTACGAAGACGGCGTCTTCCGCACCTGGACGCGCCACGACGGCCTGCCCGGCGCCCACATCCGCTGTCTCTACGTGGACCGCGCCGGGCGCCTCTGGATCGGCACCCAGGGCGAGGGGCTGGCGCTCTACGAGGACGGCCGGTTCACCCGCTTCACCACCCGCGACGGCCTCGTCCACGACGACCTCCGCTTCATCACCGAGGACCGTGAAGGCGCGCTCTGGATCGGCACCCGCGGCGGCGCCAGCCGCTTCCTCGCCGGCCGGTTCACCAACTACACCGCCGCCGACGGGCTCTCCGGCGGGCCCGTGCGCGCCATCCACGAGGACGAGGAGGGGACGGTGTGGCTCGGCACCTACGGCGGCGGCCTGAGCCGCCTCGAGGACGGCGAGATCACGCGCTACACCATGGACGACGGGCTCTTCGACAACGCCATCTCGCGGATCCTGGAGGACGGTCGCGGCCGCCTGTGGATGCTCGGCAACCTCGGGCTCTTCTTCGCGACCCGCCAGATGCTGAACGACTTCGCCGCCGGTACCGTAGCGCGGGTCGAATGCGTCGCGTTCGGAGAGGCGGAGGGCATGGTGGAAGGCAACGGCGGCTTCCAACCCGCGGGCTGGCGGACCGCGGACGGCCGGATGTGGTTCCCCACGATCAGCAGCCTCGCGAGCATCGACGCCGAGCGCTTCGAGATCAACCGGGTGCCGCCGCCGGTGGCCATCGAGCGCCTCGTCGTCGACGGCGTCGCCCGGTCCCCGCTTGGGCCGGTGCGCCTGCCGCCGGGCCAGGGCAACCTCGAGCTCCACTACACGGGCCTCAGCCTGGTGGCGCCCGAGAAAGTCCGCTTCCGGTACCAGCTCGAGGGCTACGACGGCGACTGGGTGGAGGCCGGCGCGCGGCGCGAGGCTTATTACACCAACATCGCTCCCGGCGACTACACCTTCCGCGTGATCGCCGCCAACAACCACGCGGTGTGGAACCGCGAAGGCGCCTCGCTGGCGATCTCGCTCGCCCCTCATTACTACCAGACGCGCTGGTTCCAGGCCCTTGGCGTCCTGCTGCTCGCCGCCGCCGCCGTCGTCGCCTTCCAGGTGAAGACCCGCCGCATGGAGGCGAGGAACCGGCGGCTCAAGGCGGAGATCGGACAGCGGCGCCAGGCCGAGGCCGAGCAGGCGCGCCTGATCGCCGAGCTCGCGGCCAAGAACGCCGAGCTCGAGCGCTTCACCTACACCGTGTCTCACGACCTCAAGGCCCCTCTGGTGACGATCAAGGGTTTCGCCGGCCTGCTCAGGCGAGACGCCGGCTGCGGCGACGCCGGAGAGGTGGAGCGCGACGTCGTCCAGATCAACGCCGCCGCCGATCAGATGGCGCGGCTCCTGAACGAGCTGCTCGAGCTCTCGCGCCTCGGCCGGGTGGTCAACCCGTCCTCTTCGGTGGCGCTCGAAGAGGTGGTCCGCGAGGCGGTCGACGCCGTGGCCGGGCCTGTCTCCGAGCGGACGGTGGAGATCCGCGTCGAACCGGACCTCCCGACCGTCCACGGCGACCGTGTCCGCCTGCAGGAAGTGTTCCAGAACCTGCTCGAGAACGCCGTCCGCCACACGCGCCGCGCCGCAAGCCCGCGCGTCGAGGTGGGGGTGCGCAGCGGGGACGGCGAGGAGGTCGTCTACGTGCGCGACAACGGCGTCGGCATCGAGCCGCGATACCACGACAAGATCTTCGGCCTGTTCGAGCGCCTGGACGCCGACGGCGAAGGCGCCGGCGTCGGGCTCGCCATCGTCAAGCGCATCGTCGAATTCCACGGCGGGCGGATCTGGGTGGAGTCGGAAGGGCTGGGCGGCGGCGCGACGTTCTGCCTGACCCTGCCGCGTCGTCCCGAATGAGCACCTCGAAATCCGACCGCCATGCTCCGGCCACGCCCGCCAGTGATTGAAATCACTGGCTATCGCGGCACCGTCCCTGCGGGACGAAGAGGCGGCCGCGCACCTCGCTCGGTGACGTGATAACGTCCGCGGCGCGGAGCAGCTCGGAACACCGTCATGGCGGATGCGATCCACGTCAGGGGAGTCACCAAGACCTTCGGTCCCAAGGTCGCCGTCCGCGACCTCGACCTGACCGTCCCGGAAGGGGGGCTGTACGGGTTCATCGGGCCCAACGGCGCCGGCAAGACCACCACGATCCGGATGGTCATGTCCATCCTCTTCCCGGACCGCGGCGAGCTCTCGGTCCTCGGGCACAAGTCCGCCCTCGAGGCCAAGGACCGCATCGGCTACCTGCCCGAGGAGCGCGGCGTCCACCGCAAGATGAAGGTCGGCTCCTTCCTCGCCTACGTCGCGCGGCTCAAGGGCCAGAAGGGCTCGGGGCTCAGGCACAAGGTCCACGCCTGGCTCGAGCGGGTCGGTCTCGCCGAGGTCGAGAACAAGCGCTGCGAGGAGCTCTCCAAGGGCATGCAGCAGAAGATCCAGTTCGTCTCGGCGGTGCTCCACGAGCCCGAGCTGCTGATCCTCGACGAGCCCTTCAGCGGCCTCGACCCGGTGAATATGCGGCTGCTGCGCGACCTGGTGCTCGAGCAGCACCGGCGCGGCGCCACCATCATCTTCTCCACCCACGTGATGGTCCAGGCCGAGCAGATCTGCCGCCAGATCGTCATGATCAACGATGGCGAGAAGGTGCTCGACGATAGCCTGGCGGAAATCCGCACGCGCTTCGACCCCAGGACCATCCTCTTCGAGCCGATGAGCCGCGAGGCCGACGCGAGCCCTCTGGAGCGGATCGGCGGCGTCGAGCGGGTGAGCCGGGCCGACGGCGCCTACGAGATCGGCCTCGCCGACGGCTGCGATCCGTCCGCCGCCATGCGCGAGATCGTCGCCGCGATCCCCACCGCGCGCATCGAGCTCCACCGTCCGACGCTCGAGGACGTCTTCATCCGCATCGTGCAGGGCTCCCAGGACGCGAGCGCGCGCGACGTGGAGCGCCTGCGAGCCTCGCTGCGCTCGGACGCGCCGGCGGAGGCCAGGCCGTGAACAAGGTCTTCCACGTCGCCCTGCGCGAGTTCGTCGCCACGGTGGCGACCAAGGGGTTCATCATCGGCATCGTGATCACGCCGGTCATCATCCTGATCGCGATCGTCGGCATGCGGACGCTGCTCAACGAGAAGGCGCCACGGATCGAGGGCGAAGTCGCGGTCGTCGACCCCACCGGCGAGGTCTTCGCGGACGTCCACGATTACCTCCGGCCGGAAGCCATCGCCGAGCGCCGCGGCGAGCTCAAGGAGCTCGCCGAGGAGCAGATACCGGAGGCGGCGAAGCCCTTCGCCGCCTCGACAGGCCAGGGCGAGGCCGCTCGGATGGCGCTCGACGCGGTCCTCGGGGAGGTCCCGAAGCTCGAGGTCGTCCGGCTCGACGACACCGCGGACGTGGAAGCGGCCAAGCAGCCCCTGCTCTCGGGCGACGGCACCTCCGGCGGCCGTCTGGCGCTGCTGGTGATCCACGACGACGCGGTCGTCAAGCCGGCGGACCGGGAAGAGCTCGGCAGCTACGACCTCTTCATCCGCGAAAAGCTCGACGACAGGATCAAGGACGAGATCACCGGCGGCGTCCGGGAGGCGATCGTCGAAGCGCGGCTGCGCCTCGCCGGTCTCGACCCGGGCGAGATCCAGGCCCTGACCCGGGTCGACCGGGTGCGCTCGCGCACGGTGACCGCCGAGGGCGAGAAGGAGACCAACGAGATCCTCAACGCCCTGATGCCGATGGCGTTCATGTTGCTGCTCTTCGTGTCGGTCCTGAGCGGCGGGCAGGGCCTGATGACGACGACCATCGAGGACAAGTCGAGCCGCGTGGTCGAGGTCCTGCTCTCGGCGGTCTCGCCGATGCAGCTCATGACCGGCAAGATCATCGGCCAGATGGCGGTGGGCCTGGTGATCCTCGGGGCCTACGCGGGCATGGGCGTCGGCGCGCTGGCGGCCTTCGCGGTGGTGGGGATGCTCGACTACTCGCTCATCGTCTATCTCATCATCTTCTACTTCATCGCCTTCTTCGTCGTCGCGTCGCTGATGGCGGCGATCGGCGCGGCGGTCAACGAGATGCGCGAGGCGCAGACCTTCATGACGCCGGTGATGCTGACGCTGATCGTCCCGTGGGTCCTGTGGATGCCGATCAGCCGCGACCCCAACTCGACCTTCGCGGTGGTCACCAGCTTCCTGCCGCCGATCAACAGCTTCGTGATGCTGCTGCGCATGAGCTCGACCACGCCGCCGCCGCTGTGGCAGGTGTGGCTGTCGATCCTGGTCGGCGTCGCGTCGGCCTACGCCGCCGTCTGGTTCGCGGCCAAGGTGTTCCGCATCGGCATCCTCATGTTCGGCAAGCCCCCGGACTTCAGGACCCTCGTCCGCTGGGTGCGGATGGCCTGAGGGGAAATCCCCCCTGCCCCCCTTCTTCAAAGGGGGGTGACTGACGGCTCGCTTCGCTTCTGGCTTCATTTCGAGCTTCATGGGACGGGGGCTGAATGATCGTCAGATGATATGCTTCACGGTAGGAAAAAGCGTATGCCCGAGTTCGCCGACGCATTGAAGCGGTTGCTCCGTGCCCCCCGTCCCTCTTCGCTATTGGTCCATGCCGCGCTGTTTCGGCTCTGTGCTCACGACATCCAGCGCTTGCTCAATCTCCTACGCACAGACCCCTGGTATGAGCTATGCGTGGCGAAAAAGGCCACCGTCCTGAGGCTGGCCCACGGACTGCCGGGGGAGTGGGCCGTGGAGTTGCGGAAGTTCCTGCTTGGGGAGCTCCGGACCAAAGACGCGGAGCACCTCCGAGCGCTCGCGGCAGGCACCCTGCAAGCCCTTGACTATCTCCATGAGCATCTCGGCAGTGCGGTCGATTACGAGGAAGTACGACTGCCGACAGAACCAGCGACCTTTGGCGGCTGCCGCATGACTTTCGTGCGGGTCCCTCCGAATCCAATCGAGAAGCTGATCCAGGAATCCGGAACGCGTGCCCTTGACCGGAACCTCGAGCACTTCAAGAACGACTTGGTCCAGACCTTGGGCCTTCGCTGGATGGCCCTCGATCTCGACCGTCACCCGATCCGGACCCGTTTCCAAAAGCTCGAAGCTGTTCTCGCCCGAATCCTGATCGACCGGCTCGAGGCCCATAGGGACCTATGTGTGGCCCTTGCCTCGCCGATCCAGGGCTTCGACTACACGATCAACAGCCGGCCGAGTGAAGCTCGACCGCGGGAGGGGGTGCCCTATCGCTTTGCTCGCCTCGCCAGCGAGCCTGCTGTCGCCAAAGCGACCCTCGACAAGATCCTGGACGCGTGTCCCAGGCACGGTGTAGATGTCCTGTGCTTTCCTGAGCTGACCCTGCCCCCGGATCTCCTTGAGCACCTCTCAGACAGGCTGAAATACGCAAACGTCGACAGCTACCCAGCCCTTGTGATCGCCGGCACGTTCCATCACGAGCTCGAGGATAGTCGCGGCTGGGTCAACCGCTGCCATGTGCTGGACCCATACGGGCGGACTATTCTCCAGCAAGACAAGCTGGTCGCCTTCAAGGTCCCGGCTTCCCAGGCATGCGAGATGCGGCCAGAGCTCCTGGCGAAGCTCGGCATCGACGAGAGGGGAGGCTATGAGGACATCGATGTCGGAGACGTGGTGACCTTCCTCGACTCCGCTCTGGGCCGTATGCTCGTCACCATCTGTCTGGACTACTGCGGCGACCAGTTGACGGAGCTCGTGCTGGACAGTCGGCCCAACCTCTTCTGGGTGCCGGCAATGACGCCTGCTATGGGCGCTTTCCACGAGCGCGCCCGCTTCCTGGGCAGCCGTCTGCGCGCTTCGAGCTTCGTCGTCAACAGCCGGTGGCTGCTCGAGCAGCTCGGCCTGCAAGATGGGCAGGTAGAGGCAGCTCTTGTCGCCTGCTACCTGCCCTGCCGGCGAGGGCTTCGAGACCGTCTGGGGACCGTAGGAGACGCCGACGGGTTGCGTCTGTTTAGAATGAGTGTAATACTAGGGAAGCCGGCCAGCCCGAGCTCAGCCCGAGGTTCCGGCCCTCATGGAGATAGCCCTTGATTGACCATACGCCTGAGGAAGCGGTCGCCGAGGCCATGGGGCGTGCCGGGGACGACCCCAGGACCTGGGAGCGCCTCGACCGCTATCTGCGCTGGCGGACCCTGGAGTACCTCCAAAACCGCGAGGGTGACGTCGCGGAGCTTCGGCGTGCCCTGGCGACGGCCGTACGGTGGGCTCGATCCAGCGATCGACGTCCTCACTCCGACACCTGGGCCTACCTGATGGAGTTGCTCCAGGATGCCGAGGCAGTCGCTTCTCAGGCCGAGGAGCTGGCTGCCGTCGAAGGGCGCGCCGCCGAGTTGTTAAGGGTGGTCGCTGCCCACGGTGCATCGATGCGGCCGCGGGATCTGCGGGAGCAGCTCGGTATCTCGGACCAGCATGTCAACAACCTGGTTCGCAAACTGGAGTGCTCGAGGCTCGTCGTGCGTCAGCGGCGGGCAGGGAGAGCTACCTTTATCTTTCCTACTGCAAGAGGAGTGGCCATGGCCAGATCTCTGCAGGGCGAATCGTGGGGGTCCCTCCCCAAAGAAACTGTCTCGGACGATGAGCTCGTTCCCGACCTTCGGCGAGAAACAGTGAAAGCCGCCTTCGAAGTCGCGTTTCAGCAGGCAGTAGTTCAGCTTCGTGCTGATCAATCCCCGCGACCTGGTGACCTATTTGTCTTTCGAGAGACATTTGACGGTTCCATAGAGTGGGCGATCATCGACCGCGACCCCGAGGATGCGCAACGTTTCTTGGCCGCGCCGGTTGACGATTATCCGCAAGTGGGTAGCTGCGACATAGGCAATCCGTTGGAAGGTACGGGTATGGTCTCAAACATCCGATGCGACGTGACTGGATGGCTTGACGCCTCGCTCTTAGAACAGGGATTACGGACAGGTACTTTGCCGCCGATAATCCTCAACCACGCCCGACGAAAGCGAGAAGAGATCGAGAAGGAGACTTTAGTTATCTCGATAGCGGAGGAAGAAGTAGATGGTGATCCGGAGTATAGGCGGTGGAAGGAAACGGAGCGGAAACATCTGGCAGCGCTTGCGGAGGCTGCGAAAAGCGTTCGCCAACAGCGGTTTATTAAGACCTCGAGATCGGAGCCGTGAGCGAAATACTCTCTGACTACGTCGCTAGCCTAAGTGCGGACGGCGAACCCCCGGGCATGGCGAGCTATGAGGAGGTTCTCGAAGAGCTGCGGACGCTGCTCGTCCGCGAGCTGAGACGTCGCGGGCTGTGGCGCGCGCCGCCCGCGTTCCGCGGCTACGAGGGTGCCCGCTGGGGCGATGGCGCCCTCGACGACCTGGTGATTGACGCCTATACCTTCACCTTCGTCGACCGTCTGCGCGGCTTGCGCAATCAGCAGAGGCTCAAAGGAAATATCCGTCCCATGGTGGTCCGCAACGTTCGCAATTTCCTGAACGAGATCCTGAGGAAGACGGATCCGTTGGGCTACCGCATCTTCGGACGTCTGCGCGAGGCGGTGGAGATCCTGATCAAGCGCGGCGAGGTTTTAGTACATGAAAAAAAAGACCGCGTCCTCAGCAACAGCACCAAGCTCAGCTTCCGCCCCGGCATGGCGCCGCTCACATCGCGGGCGGATCTTGAGGAGCCCGTACGCCGCTGGAACGACGATCTGCTCCCGGATCTCCTCACCGCCGAAGGACTCTCCGTGCCCGCCGTGGTCGAACGCTTGGCCGAAAAAGTCACCACTCTGAAGGACGACGGCGTCGCCGCGTTCCGTTTCGGCGACCTGATCGCCGCCCTCAAGGACGACGCGAGCAAGCGCTGGGATGGCGTGTGGGAACAGTCCCTCGGCGAACTGGGCACCGAGGTCGACGACTCCGGAGTCTTGAGCACGGTCCGGGTTGATCAGCCCGAGGACACCGACTGGCCCCGGCGTCTCCTACTCATACAGGAATGCGTGGCGTCGTCGATCGACGCAGAGCGTCCGCCCAAGCTCCGGCGCGACCTGACAAGCCTCTGGTTCCTGATCCGAAGCACCCGCCTGCGTACAGGCGAGGTCGGTCCAATTCCGTCTTATGCGGAACTCGGACGGCAGCTCAAACTCACCCGCGATCGAGTGCGTCAGCTTTTCGAGCGCCTGTGGCCGGTGATTCAAGCGTGCCTGCATACTGCAGGCCAAGTGCCTCGAGCTTCGGTGGCGATTCCTACCATTCGTATCCGAGATCAAGGCGATGCGCCGCGTGCCGCCGAGCCTTCGAGAGAATCCACACTTGCCCTTGGGTTCGGAGCTCAAGTACACCAGAAAGGCACGAGCAGAGTTGCGCACGACAGCCATGATACCGGGCGGCACGGCTCCGGCCCGAGCGACGTTTCGAGCCGTTTTACCCTTCCACGCGAGAGGAAGCGGAAATGAAAACTATGTACAAGAAGTTCACGAAAGAGCGTCAGCCCGCGGTGACTGCCCAGGTCGCCGCAGACGGCCCCTCGAAGGTCACCACGACCTTGAAGTGGGCGTCCTTCCTGTGGGCGAGCTCGCGAGGGCAGTCCAGATGACCGTCCGGCAGCACTGTGGTCTCAAATACGGCTCTCTTCACGGGTTCACTCCTGGTCACCGTTCGCCATGTCTCCGTAAGGCTATCACGGCGAGGGCGCTGCTGCGCACGGCCGCGGAGGACGTTCCGGCGGCTGCGCTCCGCGCGCAAGGCCAAATACGACTCCGGTGACCCGTCGAGACACGCCGCCCAAGCTCAGCGCTTTTCGGGCCGCAGCTTGGACTTGACCTTGCCACCCCTTGCCCCGGCTGTGCCGCATTCGATGACGTCGGACCTCTTCGACGCCTTCGTTGTACCGTGGCCGATGACGTCCGACCCGATCGAGGTCAGGGCTGTCCCGCGTGCGATGACGTCTTCACGTCCAAATGGCATTCTCGTACCGCGGACGATGACGGGCGGTGCTCAGACAGTCGACGAGGTACCGCGTCCGATGACGGGCGGTGCTCGAACGGATCGTGAAGTGGCGGGTTCGATGACGGGCCGTGACGGAACCGGCCGTCTGTCCCGTGTTCGATGACGGGCCGTGCTCGAACGGATCGAACCGTAGCGCGAAAGATGACGTGGCCATCCCAGACGAACGCGTCTGTCCCGCGTTCGGTGACGCGGCTCACCTCGACAGCTCAACTGTCCTCGGGAGGCCGACGCTCGACGGCCGCCAGACGCTCTTCGAGCAGGGCGAGTCGCCGTTTGAGCGCGGCCGAGTCGTCCTCCGCCGGCTCCTCGGCGGGCGGCGGGCTCGGCGGCGCCGGCTGCGCGTCGGCGGCCACGGGCAGGCCGACGATGCGGTCGAGCTCGTCCTGGAGGTCACGGAGACCCAAGCCCATGCCGGTGAGGAAGGCGAGGATCGACCGCAACGAAGGGACGCACCTGCCTTTCTCCCAATCCGAATACCGCGTCGGCGTGACCCTCACGCCGGTCTTGCGCTGGATCGACCGGATGGCCGCGCGTTGCGTCTGGTGGCCGGCGCGGCGGCGTAGCCGCTGGATTGCCAGCGGCAGGTTCTGGACCGTTTCCTGGTAGCGCATCGTCACCTCGGGGAGATTCTACGGCCCCGAAGCGCCACGTGCGGAGGCCCGGTTGGGTCGCAGCGCTGAGCAGCCGGCGCGCCGCGCAAGTCGATCCGCGGAATCGGTCCGTCGTCCTCGGGCCGATTGGGCTATAATGCCGGCCGGTCAGGGACGCCGGGTATTCAGGCCGCTCTTCGCGTGCCGAGAGCGGACGCCGATCAGGACCGTGAGCAGCACTCAATTTCCGGAAAGTCAGCCCTCCGCCGCTCCGCGAGGAGGGCGGGAGTGAGCGCTCCGGCTCCGCCGGAGCGCCGGCCGCCGGAGCGCCGGCGGCCGACCTCGGCGCGGGTGGAGGTGCCGCGGCGGCGCCGCGTCCTCAAGCTGCGGCACCTGCTCTTCCTGCTGCTCCTGCTCTCCGGCATCGTGCCGCTGGTGATCAGCTCGAACCTGCTCATCCGCGACAACATCGAGGTGCTGAAGACCCAGCAGCAGGAGATCCTCACCTACTCGGCCCAGAGCACCGCCGACGCGCTCAGCGAACGGCTGACGCAGCGCAAGGACCAGCTCCGCCAGCTCGGGCGCGCCCTGCTCTCTTATCCCGGCTACGCCACGATCCAGGACCGCCTGCGCTCCGAATGGGCCAAGGAGAGCATGTGGTCCTACATCGACGACCACCCCGAGATCTACGCCTTCCACGTCGCCGACCAGACCGGCCTCGGGTGGCGAGTGGGGCCGGAGACGCCGCCGGAGCGCATCGAGCGGGCGATGACCGACGCCTTCCACGAGGCGCTGCGGGCGGGCACGCCGGCCTACCGCTTCGTGATCCTGTCGCCGCAGGAGACCGGCGTGGTGATCGCGGTGCCGCTGCCGGCGGGCGAGGAGACGATGGTCGCCCGCAGCCTGGTGCGGCTCTCGCTCGAGAACCTGACCGCCGGCGCCGGGACCGGCGACATCGAGAAGAAGGAGCTCTTCCTGATCGACGCCCAGGGCGAGCTGCTGTGGTCGCCGGGCAGCCGCGAGGAGATCGAGGCGGCGCTGCTGGCATCCGAGCTGGTCAGCGATTTCGTCAAGGTGCCGGTCAGCGTCACCACCAAGCTCGATCTCGAGGTGGGCGGGGCCACCTATCCCACCCTGGCGCGGGTGGTGCAAGTGCGGGAGACGGGCTGGGGCGTGGTGGCGCACAAGCCCTACCAGCAGGCGTTCGAGAGCGTCGACAAGATGGTGCGGCGCACCGTTTACTCGTCGGTCGTGCTGGTGGTCCTGGCGCTGGTGGCGGCGCTGCTGGCGGCGCGCTGGCTCAGCCAGCCGATCCAGCAGCTCGTGCAGGCGAGCCACGACATCGCCGCCGGCAACTTCGACCGCCGCGTGAAGACCCGCGGCCTGGCCTTCGAGATCGCCGACCTGGCCGAGGACTTCAACCGCATGAGCGACACGGTCGAGAGCTACGTCGACCAGCTCCGCCGTGCCGCCGAGGCCAACCGCGAGCTCTTCATCAGCACGATCCGGGCGTTCGCCGCCACCATCGACGCCAAGGACCCTTACACCCGCGGTCACTCCGAGCGCGTGGCCGCCTACAGCCGCTCGATCGCCCGCTACCTCGGGCTGGCCAAGGACGCGCAGGAGAAGGTGTGGATCAGCGCCGTGCTCCACGACGTGGGCAAGATCGGCGTCGACGACCGGATCTTGAAGAAGGTCGGCGTGCTCACCCCGGAGGAGTTCGAGCAGATGAAGCTGCACCCGGTGATCGGGGCGGACATCGTCGAGCCGATCTCGGCGCTGCGCGAGATGATCCCCGGCATCCGCTGGCACCACGAGGCGTGGAACGGCACCGGCTATCCCGACAACCTGAAAGGCGAGCAGATCCCGCTGATGGCCCGCGTCATCGGCGTCGCCGACACGTTCGACGCCATCACCACCACCCGCCCGTACCAGAACGCCTACTCGACCGACTACGCGATCCAGACGATCAAGAAGTTGACGGGGAAGCGCTTTGATCCGAAAATCGTCAAGGCCTTCCTGCTCGCCTACGAGGCGGGGAACATCAAGGTCGACAAGCAGGAGGCCGACAGCGTCACGTCGAAGATCCGCATCACCACGCCCGAGGCCGTCTCCGCCCGCGCCTGAAGCGCCGAGCCCGCCACGACGCCGTACCGAGAAGTGCCGTACCGATCATGCCGTACCAGTACATCCTCGCCAACCTGCTGGCCAAGAACGACGGCGCCCTCGCCGTGCTCTTCGTCGACGAGGTCGGCGAGACCGTAGACCTCGCATCGACCGAGTTCGCGCCCCACGACATGAAGGTCCTGGGGGCCTACGTGGGCATCTATCAGCGCCAGCTCACCGACATGCTCGCCGGCTCGGCGGCCGGCAAGCTCGAGCTGCTGCACATCGAGAGGGACTCGATCCACCTCTATGCCACGCCGCTTCCCGACGGCTACTCCCTGGTGCTGGTCCAGCGCCGTCCGGGGCTGGTGGCGCGGGCGCGCGAGACGCTCAAGGCGGCCCGCGCGGAGATGACGCGGGAGATCTTCGACCGCAGGTGAAGCCCCGCCGTGAAACGTCAACGTGCAGCCGCCGCCCGCCGCCGGCGGTGAGGAGGAGGGTGTCCGTTTGAGCACGCCGCCACGAACCGATTCCGCCGCCGCCGGCGCCGACCGCCTCGAGCTGGCGCCGCAGGCCGAGCTTCCCGCCGCGGAGAAGCAGGGCTTCTGGAAGAAGCTCAAGCGCGGCCTCTTCATGACCCACACCGAGATCATCGAGCGCGTCGACGCGGCGCTGGCGGGCCGCGCGGTGCTCGACGAGCCGACCCTGGAGGTCCTCGAAGAAGGCCTCATCGCCTGCGACCTCGGGGTGGAGACCGCCCTCGAGCTGGTCGCAAAGCTGCGCCAGGACGTGCGCTCTGCCGACGTGCGCGACCCGCAGCGCCTGCGCCGTATCCTGGCCGACGAGATCAGCGCCCTGCTCGACGCGGCCGCGGCGCCCGCGCCGCTCGGCCCGGGGCCGGCGGTGACGCTGGTCGTCGGGGTCAACGGCGTGGGCAAGACGACCTCGATCGCCAAGCTGGCGCGGTACTACCAGGGCCGCGGCGCCAGCGTGCTGCTGGCGGCGGCCGACACCTTCCGCGCCGCCGCCATCGAGCAGCTCGTCCTGTGGGGCGAGCGGCTCGGCGTCGACGTGGTGCGCCAGCAGGCCGGCAGCGACCCCGGGGCGGTGGTCTTCGACGCCCTGCACGCCGGCCGCGCCCGCCACGTCGACCACGTGATCGTCGACACCGCCGGGCGCCTCCACAACAAGCGCCACCTGATGGAGGAGCTGGCCAAGATCTACCGCGTGATCGGCCGCGAGGCCGGCGGCTGGCAACGCCGCACCCTGCTGGTGCTCGACGCCACCACCGGCCAGAACGCCCTCGCGCAGGCCCGCGAGTTCACCCGGGTGGCCGCGGTCGACGGCGTCTTCCTCACCAAGCTCGACGGCACCGCCAAGGGCGGCGTGGTGGTGGCCGTGGCCCGCGAGCTGCGCCTGCCCGTGCTCTACCTCGGCGTCGGCGAGAGCGTCGACGACATGGTGGAGTTCCGGCCCCATGAATTTGCCTCGGCGCTGTTCGCCTGAAGACGCCCGCCCGCGAGGTCGAAGCGCGTGCCGCAACCGTCCCCCGACGCCGCCTACCTGCGCCGCGCCCTGCGCCTGGCCGCCCGCGGCCGCTACCGCACCTCGCCCAACCCCATGGTGGGCGCCGTGGTGGTGCGCGCCGGCGAGGTCGTCGGCGAGGGATACCACCGCCGCCTGGGCGGGCCGCACGCCGAGATCGAGGCCCTGCGCCGCGCCGGCGAGGAGGCGCGCGGCGCCACCCTCTACGTGACGCTCGAGCCCTGCGACCACCACGGACGCACGCCGCCGTGCACCGACGCGGTGATCGCCGCCGGCGTTCGCCGGGTGGTCGCCTGCCACCGCGATCCCGACCCGCGAACGGCCGGCGCCGGCTTCGCGCGTCTGCGCGCGGCGGGGGTCGAGGTCGAGCACGGGACGCAGGCGGCGGCGGCCGTGGAGCTCAACTGGCGCTACCTCGCCGCCGCCGTCTTCCGGCGCCCGGCGGTGACCCTGAAGTGGGCGATGAGCCTCGACGGCCGCGTCGCCACCGCGGCCGGCCACAGCCAGTGGATCTCCTCGCCCGCCGGCCGCCGCTGGGGGCTGCGCCAGCGCGAGGAGCACGACGCGATCCTGGTGGGCATCGGCACCGCGCTCGCCGACGACCCGCGGCTCGACCGCCGCCTGGGCCTGGCCCGCCGGGCCAACGTGCGCGTCGTCCTCGACCGCCGCCTGCGCCTGCCGCCGACCGCCCGGCTTTTCGAGGTTCCCGGCGACGTCCTGATATACACTGAGGCGCGCGCTGAGGAGGCGCGTGGACTGGCGGAATCGAAACGAGCGCTGGAGGAGCGGGGCGCAGCGGTGGTGCCCCTCCCGGAAGTGACGCCGGCGGCGGTCCTGGCGGACCTCTACGGACGCGGGATACGGAGCCTGCTCGTGGAAGGCGGCGCCGGCGTCGCCGCGGCTTTCGTCGAGGCCGGTCTCTTCGACCGCGTCGGCGTCGACGTGGCGCCGCTCCTGATCGGCGGGCAGCGCGCCCCCGGCCCGCTCGCGGGGGGCGGCTTCGCGACGCTCGACGAAGCGCCTCGACTGACCGGCCTGCGCGTCGAGCGCCACGGTGGAGACGTGATCCTGAAGGGCTATCGGGAGCGATGTTTACCGGACTTGTACGCCAGCGTGGAAGCTTGATCGCGGATCCGCGGCGCTCCGAGCACGGCGGCGTGCTGCTCACGATCGGGCTCGACGAGACCCTGATCGGGGAGCTCGAGATCGGGGCCAGCCTGGCGGTCGCCGGCGTCTGCCTGACGGTCGTGGGTCTGGCGCCCGGCGCGGCGACGGTCGAGCTCTCGCCCGAGACGCTGGCGCGCACCACCCTGGGCGAGCTGCGCCGCGGCTCGCAGGTCAACCTCGAGCCGGCGCTCAAAATGGGAGATCCCCTCGGCGGCCACTGGGTGCAGGGCCACGTCGACGCCACCCTCGAGGTGACGGCGCGGCGCGATTTGCCGCGTCCCCCCGGGGGGATCGAGGGGGGAGACGTGCAGGACCACCGCGAGATCTCCTTCTCCCTACCTCCCCAACTGGCGCCGTTCCTGGTAGAAAAGGGCTCCGTGACGATCGACGGCGTCAGCCTGACGGTGGCGCGGCTCGCCGCGGACAGCTTCACCGTGGCCCTCATCCCCCATACGCTGGAGGTGACCACCCTGAATTCTCTGGCGCCCGGCGAACGGGTGAACGTGGAAGTGGACGTGCTCGCCAAATACGTGCGGCGGGCCCTGCAAACCTCCGGCCTCCTGCCGGACGCAGAGTCATGACTGGGAGGCCGTCATGACCGCGGAGGGACGTTGAGGACCCCGCTCACCGGCCAGACCCGCCCGGTCCAGCAGCTCCCCGAGCCGGCGCGGTTCTGGATCGCCTTCGCGCCGCGCAACTGGAGCTCGGCGGAGGGCATGTGGACGGACCTCGCCAGCGCCCGCGTCAGCGGGCTCCACGGCAAGCACCGCTCGCCGATCCCGGAGCTCGACGCTTCGGACCTCGACGACCTTTTCTACCTGCCGCCGGTGGTGCCCGATCTCGCCCGCCGGCGCGACGCCATGGCCGTATCGTTGGTCGAGGCGGAGGTGCCGGTGCTGATCCAGCTCCTGCCCGGCGAGTTCACCCGCGCGGTGGGCGCCTACGTCGTCTACGACCTGCTCGAAGCGCTTCTCGAAGGCGAAGTCGAGCGGCTCGCGGAGCTGCCCCGGGGCTCCACCGCCGCGTGGCCCCTGATCAGCGGCGTCACCGACCGCGTCGACGTCTGGGACGAAGCCTGCACGCTGCTGAGCAGCGCCGGCGTGCGCTGCCTGCAGGCGGTGACGGTGGAGCTCAGCCCGGCGCTGCGGCGCAAGCTCGCCGAGGACCGCGACGACGAGGTCTTCGACGCCCTCTTCCACGGCGAATCGGCCTCGGAGCAGCAATTCGCCACCTATGCCGAGCGCTTCGGCTTCGAGCCCTTCATGATGCGGCCGCTCACCGGCCATTCGCCGCGCCAGATCCGCAACCGGCGCATCGCCGCCGACCTGGCCCTGGCCGGAGAGATCTGGTTGCGCCTGGGCAAGGCGCCGTTCGTGGGCCAGGCGCTGTTCCGCGCTGCCCGCGGCGCCGAGCACACCCACCACGACCTCGCCGCCCTGGTGCGCGACAACAACCTCACGGTGATGGACTGGCTCGACGCCCAGAGCGTGAAGGTGGTGGAGGAGATCGTCCGCAAAGGCCGCTCGAAGCTCCTCCGGCGGCTGATGGAGGAGTACCTGGGCCGCCGCAGCCCCGAGCCCGAGCCCGAGCCGGAGCCCGAGCCCGAGCCCGAGCCGGAGGAGTAGGAGGGGGAACCCTCACCCCCCCAACCCCCCTCTCCCAGAGGGAGAGGGGGGCTCGAATTCCGAGGTCTTGCTCCCCTCTCCCCCTGGGAGAGGGGTTGGGGGTGAGGGTTCTGCGGGCAAGCTAAGAAGGCAGCTTCGCCACCAGGTCGATCTCGACCAGCGCCCCCTTGGGCAGGGCCGCCACCTGCACCGTCGACCGCGCCGGGCGGTGCTCGCCCAAGGCCTCGCCATAGAGCTCGTTGAGCCGCGCGAAGCTCGCGAGGTCGGTGAGGAAGATCGTCGCCTTGACGACGTCGTGGAAGCCGCAGCCGGCGCTCGCCAGCACCGCTTCGAGGTTGGCGAGCACCCGCCGCGCCTGCGCCTCGAAGCCGCCGGCCACGAGCTGGCCGGTGGCCGGGTCGAGACCGACCTGGCCCGAGGTGTAGAGGAAGCCGCCGGCGGCGACGGCCTGCGAGTAGGGGCCGAGGGCCTCGGGGGCCCCCTCGGAGTGGTAAGTGTCCATGGTCAGCTCTCCGCGGCGCCGGGCAGGACGCCGATATAGGGCAGGTTGCGGTAAAGGTCGGCGTAGTCGAGCCCGTAGCCGACCACGAAGACGTCGTCGATCTCGAAGCCCCGGTAGTCGATCGACACCTCCACCTCGCGGCGCGAGGACTTGTCGAGCAGGGCGCAGAGCTTGACGCTGCGGGCGCCCCGGAAGCGCATCAGGTCGAGCACCGTGCGCAAGGTGTAGCCGGTGTCGACGATGTCCTCCACGATGAGCACGTCGGCGTCGCGGATCGACAGGTCGATGTCCTTGCGGATGCGCAGCTCGCCCGGCGTGGTCGAGCCCTGGTAGCTCGAGGTCTGGAAGAAATCGACCGCCAGGGTCAGGTCCACCTGCTTGAGCAGGTCGACCAGGAAGAAGACCGAGCCCTTGAGCACGCCGAGCACCACGAAGTGCCGGCTCGCCGCGTAGTCGCGGCGGATCTCGCGCGCCAGCTCGCCGATGCGGCGCTCGAGATCGGCCTGGGGGATGAGCACGTCAGGGATTGGCGTTCGCTTTTGGCCGTTCATAGCTTAGAATCGATAAGTCGAGAGAACCCGGATTCCGGCGGGCGCCCTCCGGGCTGCCCGCTCGGGATCCTACTTCGGGATCGAGACCATGTCTGTCGAGGAGCTCAACCGCGTCCACCGCCGCTACATCCAGGTCTCCAACAGCTTCAAGTCCGCCTGGACCTTCCACCAGTTCATCCAGGGTCTGCGCAAGGTCTTCATCGAGGACGGGCCTCCCGACTACGCCGCCGACTTCCAGACCGTCTACAACGAGCTCAAGGAGGTCTCGAAGAACCTCTCCGAGGTCACCGTAGACCACGCCAGGGGGCAGCTCGACGCCGTGGAGGAAGGCCTCACGCCCCTCGTGGAAGCGCTGTTGGCCGCCGACGAGCGGGTCTCCCCCGGGCTCCTGCGGCAGTTCTTCCAGCGGGTGAAGAACTACGACGACAACATCCTTTCCCAGTTGGTGAAGTTCTACCTCTACTTCCGCGGCGACGGCGGCTGGAACGCCGACCGCCTCGACAAGGCCGACTACCTGTCGACCAAGGTGTGCGAAGAGTATCAGGATTCCGGCGACGCCTTCGTGCTGCGCGACCGCACCCACGTGCGCGAGATGGCCCAGGGCTTCTGGGCCGCTCTCGGCAGCGAGGCGGAGGGCGAAGAAGAGGTCAAGGACTTGGTGCGGGCGCTCGAGGCGATGCGCCGCGAGATCGCCGAATCGGCCTCGATCGACCAGCTCCACGATCACCAGCTCGTGCAGCGCTACCGCGAGCTCAAGCACGGCCTGGGCGACCGCTTCTTCCAGCCGCAGGTGCTCGCGGCGATCGTCGAGACCAACCTGGTGCTCAAGAACCACGTCCAGAAGCTCTACCGCCGCGACGAGGAGCGCATCATCGCCGAGTACCAGCAGGTCTTCGACCTCGAGCGCGAGACCCCGGTCGACGTCGACATGCGCGGTGAGCTGGCCGATTTCCGCGAGGCCGTCGAGCGCTTCGAGCAGCAGCTCCAGGGCGGCGAGAACGTGCGGCTCCACGACGTGGCGGCGTTGCGCGAGCGGGTGCGGGTGCTGCTGCCCCGCCTGCAGCCCGGCGAGGTGGCGGCGCCCGAGCCGACCCCGCCGCCGCCGGAGGTGCGCGAGCTCCTCGCCGACCTCGCCGCGGCCGCCGGGCCGCCGGAGGCCGCCGCCGAACCGGAGGAGGAGTACGTGGCCGAGCAGCTCAGCGCCGTGATCGCGGTGCTCGACGACACCAACCGCTCGCTCGACCCGCGCAAGGCCGTGTTGCAGCCCGAGGTCTTCGCGCTCGGCATCGAGGCCCGCGAGGTCGTCGCCTACCGCCGGCTCTTCGGCCAGGGCGAGTGCGACCGGCAGCGCGAGAAGCTCATCCTGCGCGGCGCCGCCGTGCGGGCGCGGATCGAGGAGGACGTCGACCGCATCCGCAGCATCCTCGACGACTCCTCCGTCTCCCGCGACACGCCGGCCTTCGTGGCGGCCCGCAAGACGGTGCGCTACGCCGACCTGGTGCTGCGCCGCCTCGAACACCTGATCGAGGTCGCCGTGCTCGACGCCGACGCCGCCGAAGCGCGCTCGCTGCAGCGGCTCAAGATGAAGCTGCGGCGTTCCCACGCCGGCCTCTGGCTGCTCGTCCACAAGGACTGACCAGGGATCGGGGAGTTTTTCCCCGCCCAAAAACAAGGAATCCCGCCGTCGCGGCGGGATTCATATCAGAATCACCCATCCATGTATGGATCGCGGCGAGGGCGAGGATCTATTAGTGGACGGCGATCCTCCGCGGCTTGACCTCTTCCGTTTTCGGGACCGTGAGGTGAAGCACGCCGTCTTTGAAGGTGGCTTTAACCTTCTCGGAGTCGACCCTGTTGGGTAACGTGAAAGAGCGGAAAAACGAACCGTATTGCCGCTCTATGCGATGAGAATCGTCCTTCTTCGCGGTTTCGTCGAAGCTGCCGAGCGCCCGCTGAAAGAACCGGTCGACGAAGTCCTGAGCGGTCGGTTCGGTTCTCGGGTTCCAGCGTGTCAGGTGCACCTCGTAGCTCCCTTCTTCGGCGTCGTGATCTCGGGCTGCGAGCCAGCGCGTCGGCTGACCCTGCCGCCTCTTTGTTGAAGCAAGAGCGGTGCCAATCGAGGGGCGCCCGTAAACCAGGCCGCCTCGCCGCCTCGCGGCCTCGCGACCGCCTGTGAGGCCGCCGCGGCGGTGAAATTTTCACTGGCCGATGTAGAACTTTCACCGCGGTCCCTCACGCCGTGCGCTGACGCGCCGGGCTCAGTGCCCAGCCGAGGCAGAAGCCGAGGAGGGCGGCGACGGCCGCCGAGCGTCCAGGGTTCTCGCGCACGACCTTCTCGGTGGCCGCGGCCATCCGGTCGCAACCCTCGCGGGCGTGCGCGGCCTTCTCGCGCGCCGCGTCGGAGAGCTGGCGCGCCTTCTCGTGGAGCACGCCGTCCGTCTTGCGCAGGCCTTTCGCGGCCGCCGACACCCTCTCTTTCGCCGAGTCCAGCCTGGCGTTGACCGCCTGCCGGGTCTTCTCGATGCCTTCCTTGGCAGACTTCTCCACTTGCGCGATCCTGTTCACTGTTGCCGTCTTCATGATGGTTCCTTTCTTGGGTTGTGTCGTGTTTGGGGTTCTTGGATTCTTCGTTCGAGGAAGGCGCGGGCCAGGCCCAGGAGGTCGCGCTCTCCTCACCAGGCCGAGCAGACGGTGCTCGGCGTCCTCCACGGGCACGTGCCGCAGGTGGTTTCAGTCCATCAGGCAGGTCGCCGGTCCCGCTTCCTGCCTTCAAGGACATCAAGAAGCGTGCCAGGCGTGTGCTTGGCACGCCGGGGAGGCAGGATCACCCTCCAGGGCACGGAGCTCCCTGGCCCGCCTGTAGGGATTACAGGCCGCGTGTAATGCGCGCCCCGCTTCGCAGCCTCGCCGCGAGCGCCAGCGCCCCGAGGACGCCGGCGCGCTTGCCGAGGGCCGGCGGCACGATGTAGGCGTCGATTTCGTCGACGACGGCCGGCGACCGGACGTAGCCGTTGAGCCGTTCCCGCGTCCGCCGGCGGATCTTGGGGTAGAGCTGCGCCCTCTCCATGACGCCGCCGCCGAGGACCACGCGCTGCGGCGACAGGACCACCGTGAGGTTGACGGCGGCCGCCGCCAGGTACTCGGCTTCGAGGTCCCAGGCGGGATGGTCGTCGGGCAGCTCGTGGGCCGCTCGGCCCCAGCGCGCCGCGATCGCCGGCCCCGACGCCAGACCCTCCAGGCAATCGCCGTGGTACGGGCATTGGCCGGCGAAAGGGTCGGCGTCGCGGTCGTGCGGCACGAGCATGTGGCCCATCTCAGGATGGACGAGGCCGTGGAGCAGCTCGCCGTCGACCACTGCGCCGCCGCCGATGCCGGTGCCCACCGTGACGTAGACGAAGGTCGCCAGCCCCCGCGCCGCGCCCCAGCGCCCCTCGGCCAGGGCCGCGCCGTTGACGTCGGTGTCGAAGGCCACCGGCAGCTCGAGGGCGCGCCCCACGATGCCGGCGAGGTCCGTGTGGGCCCAGCCGGGCTTGGGGGTGGACGTCAGGTGGCCCCAGGAGGGGGACTCGCGGTCTAGGTCCACGGGTCCGAACGAGGCGATGCCCACGGCGTCGAGCCGGCCGTGCTCCCGGCCTTGCCGGCGGAAGAAGTCGATCACGCGGCCGAGGGTCTCCTCGGGCGTGGTGGTGGGAAAGCGCGCCTCGGCGCGCAGGTCGTCGGGTCCGCTGCCGACGGCGCAGACGAACTTGGTGCCGCCCGCTTCGATGCCCGCGTAGAGAGGGCCCATCTCGCGTCCTCGTCTCGACTCGGCCTCGGCTTCCCCTTCCGCGCTGCGATGGTACTCCGTCGAGGCCGGCGGCGGACGCGGGCGTGCATGGCGTCACACGACACTGCGGGTGGTCGGTCGGGGACCGATCCCGATGGTGAAGGTGGGAGGGAGGGAGTGGTCCGGGTCGCCGGACCATCCTACGTGACGGCCCACGGCCAGTGGAGCTCCCGGCTGGCCCGGCCATAGCCGGCAGGGACGCTGACTCACCCCGCTCATAGATGGCCTTGATCGGGACGCTGCCGGCCAGCGTCCACGGAAGAAGTGTCCCCCGCCCGCATGAGATCGACCGCCTTCGTCACTATGTGAGTCGATTCTTACTCCCAATACGCCCCAATCCCGCCTTGACCCGCCTGCGCCGACCCGCCGAACGAGAGCTGGCCGACGTCCGGCGACGGCGCTCGCGTCCCGCCTCTCCCGCCTCTCCCGCCGCTCCCGTCCGGTAGGCCGTAACGCCATCATGCCGTTTGTTTTCAGAGACTTGGACGCGCTCGAGCGCTTGCTCCACGGTTTCCGGGATTTCGACTTGACGGCGACAGACCCTGTACCCGTCAAGCGGACATTTCCGGGGCCGCGGTGCAGACCCCTAAAATCCCTCTCCCAGATTCCATCGAACCGCTGCAAGCCCCACAACGGTTCGACGTGGATTTCCAAAGTCGCGGAGCAAGCCCTGAAATGCTATTCTCTCAATTGACAGAACAGCGGAGCAAGCCTTGCTCCGCTGTTCTGAAACCCCGGGGAGAGCGGTGCAAGCAGTACACCGCGTCCGCGGGAATCGGGGAAGACATTTACGGGCTCTTCCCGGGCTTCCCTATGGGGTCGGAAGCCCTTTTACGACCGTGCGAAGAGCTCGCGAGGGCGGTTGAGGGGTCCCCTCGGGCGTGGTGGTGGGAAAGCGCGCCTCGGCGCGCAGGTCGTCGGGTCCGCTGCCGACGGCGCAGACGAACTTGGTGCCGCCCGCTTCGATGCCCGCGTAGAGAGGGCCCCATCTCGCGTCCTCGCTGGGTTGGTCCGGCCCGTCGCCGTGAGATGGTACCGCTTCAACCCCCGGCCTGGTCGCCCCGGCGCGCGGCGGCCAGCGCGGCGACGGCGTCGCTGCGGGCCATCTCCTCCAGCCGCTCCTCGCACTGCTCGAGGCGCCGGCGGAGCTCGCGGGCCTCCGCGATGCCGAAGCCGTAGATGCGGATCACGTCCTTGGAGACCTTGAGCGGCGGTCGCGGGCGGCCGGAGCGCCGGACGCGGCGTCGCCCGGGCGGGAAGAGCGCTCCGAAATATTGGCCGGGCAGCAGGCCGAGGGCCTCGAGCAGGGGCTCGAGGTGCCGTACCTTGAGGTCAATGTGGCCGTTCAGGAGCTGCGACAGGTAGCCGCGGGAGAAGCCCACGCGGTCCTCGACGTCCCGCTGCAGGAGGTCGGAGTCCTCGATCAGGTCGCGAACGCAGGCCAGGGCCCTCCGGGTCTCGGCCAGGGCCTGACGGGCGATGTCGGTCGGACGGTTCATGGCGTCTCCTCCGGAGTATCTCTTGCAAGGCGCCGTGATTCTCTGCATAGCAGAGATCGATTGCAAGCGTCGCGGAGGGGAGCGTCTCTGGCGGCTCGCCCTTGACGTCCTCCACGAAGTTCGGCACAATGCTTACCGAGCGGTAAGTCAAGACCACATCCGACGGCCCGGTCGAGACGCTAGCAGCGACAGATCCTCAGCAGATTAGCTTTCAGCGTCGTGACGATCGACGCGTGAGAACTTACCGGCCGGTAAGTCAGCCGAACGGAGACCCAGCAGCAGTGCCCACGAGCCCGACCACTCTCTTCGCGGACGAACGCGCTGGCAGCATCTACCGCACGGCGGCCCGCATCATCTATACAAAGGGCTTCGAGGCGGCCTCGATGAGCGAGATCGCGAAGGCCGTGGACCTCACCAAGGCGGGGCTCTACTACTACGTCAAGGGCAAGGGCGAGCTGCTCTTCGCGATCATGAGCTTCGCGATGGACCTCCTCGATCGCGAGGTGATCGCTCCGGCGCAGCGGATCGGCGATCCCGGCGAGCGCCTGCGGGCCATCGTCGAGGAGCACTCGCGTCTGCTCACCTACGACGAGGGGGCGCTGGTGATCCTGATGGACGAGGTGGGCAGCCTTTCCCCGGAACACCGGAGCCGGATCACCGAGCGCAAGCGGAGCTACTTCGAGTTCGTGCGCGACACCCTGGACGAGCTGGCGGCGGCCGGGCGGCTGCACGCGGTCGACACCACGGTGGCCGCCTTCAGCCTCCTCGGCATGGTCATGTGGCTGGCGCGCTGGTACGCGCCGGGAGGCCGGCTGGCGGCCCGCGAGGTGGTGCGCGACATCACCGAGATCGCCCTGCGCGGGGTGCTCCGCGAGGGGCGCCCTGAGGCGGTGTCCGCCGCCTCGTCCGCGGTTTACAGCGAGGAAGTCTTGAGCTGATTCGTTACCCCAGAAAGGAGATACCGGCATGGGCAGCAAGTCGATCGACGCCACCGAGCAGGAGGCGATGCAGGTCGCCGAGGCCTCGCGGCAGAAGGAATGGGAACGCCCCAGCTTCATGCGCGAGTTGTTCCTCGGCAACTTCCGGCTCGATCTCATCCATCCCTTTCCCCTCGAGCAGGAGGAGCGGCCCGAGTTCGTGGCGTTCTACCGCGCCTTCAGGGAATTCGTGCGCGACCACGTGGACTCCGAGGCGATCGACGCCACCGGCGAGTACCCGGAGGACGTGGTCGACGGCCTGCGCAAGCTCGGCGCCTTCGGCATGAAGATCCCCAAGGAGTACGGGGGGCTCGGCTTCAGCCAGATCGAGTACGGCAAGATCATGGAGTTGCTCGGATCGGTCGACGGCAACCTCACGGCGCTGCTCTCGGCCCACCAGTCGATCGGCGTGCCGCAGCCGCTCAAGCTCTTCGGCACGGCGGCGCAGAAGGAGAAGTACCTGCCGCGCTGCGCCCGCGGCGAGATCTCGGCCTTCGCGCTCACCGAGGCCGGGGTGGGCTCGGATCCGGCGCGCATGGCGACGACCTACGAGGCGACGCCGGAGGGCGACTTCATCTTGAACGGCGAGAAGCTGTGGTGCACCAACGGCACCCTCGCCGAGCTGCTGGTGGTGATGGCGGCCCACGCCGAGACCAAGGCGATCAGCGCCTTCGTGGTCGAGACCGGGTGGGAGGGCGTGAAGGTGGAGCGCCGCTGCCATTTCATGGGCCTCAAGGCCCTGGCCAACGCGGTCCTGAGCTTCAAGGACGTGCGCCTGCCGAGGGAGAACCTGATCGGCGAGGAGGGCCGCGGGCTGAAGATCGCGCTGACCACCTTGAACGACGGCCGGCTGTCGATCCCCAACAGCTCGGTGGGCGCCGCCAAGCGGGCGCTGCAGATCTGCCGCCGGTGGGCCACCGAGCGGGTGCAGTGGGGCAAGCCCATCGGCAAGCACGAGGCCATCGCCCACAAGCTCGCCGACATGGCCGCCCACGTCTACGCCATGGAATCGGTCTCCCGGCTCGCGACCGCGATGTCGGACCACGGCGACGTCGACATCCGGCTCGAGGCCGCCGCCGCCAAGGAGTGGAATACCTGCCGCACCTGGGAGATCGTCGACGACACGATGCAGATCCGCGGCGGCCGCGGCTACGAGACGGCGGCGTCGCTGGCGGCGCGCGGCGAGCAGCCGGTGGCGGTCGAGCGCATGATGCGCGACTACCGCATCAACAAGATCTTCGAGGGCTCGAGCGAGATCATGCACTTGTTCATGGCCCGCGAGGCGGTCGACAAGCACCTCCAGGTCGCCGGGGCGTTGATCGACCCCGGCAAGGGCGCCGCGGAGAAGCTCCAGGCACTGCCCGAGATCGTCTCGTTCTACGCCGCCTGGTATCCCAGCCGCTGGCTTCCGGGCAAGACCTTCTCGCAGTTCGGCCGCCTCTCGCGCCACGTGCGCTTCGTGGAGCGCAGTTGCCGGCGCCTGGCGCGCGAGGTCTTCCACGGCATGGTGGTGCACCAGGGGCGGCTCCAGCACAAGCAGGTCTTCCTCTTCCGCCTGGTGGACGTGGCCAACGAGCTCTTCGCCATGGCGGCGTCGATCAGCCGGGCGCAGGCGCTCGCCGCGGCCGGCCGTCCCGAGGCGCCGCGCGCCGAGGAGCTGACCGAGCTCTTCTGCCGCGGCGGGCGCCGCAAGGTGCGTCGCCTCTTTTCGGAGCTGTGGTCGAACGACGACGTGCGCAAGTACAAGGTGGCGATGGGCGTGCTCCAGGGCAAGCAGCTTTGGCTCGAGGCGCTGCTCGAGGGGCTCGAGGAGGGCGCCGCCAAGCCGGCGGTCGAGGAGGCTCCGCGGCCGCTGGCGGCGGCCGCGAGCTGACCCGGGCGCCGGTGCGCTAAGCTAGAGGGCCCGCGGACCTTGCGGGCCCCTTACGGTGGAGGCCGACCATGCGCGAGCTCGTTGCGGACATCGAAACCTGGCGGCGCGACGGCAAACACGTGGCGCTCGCCACCGTGGTCAAGACCTGGGGCTCGGCGCCGCGGCCCCTGGGCTCGAAGATGGCCGTCTCCGACGCCGGCGACGTGGCGGGCTCGGTGAGCGGCGGCTGCGTGGAGGGGGCGGTGATCGAGGAGGCGCAGGGCGTGCTCGCCGGCGGCGTCCCCAAGCTGCTGCGCTTCGGGGTCCAGCACGAGGACGCCTGGGCCGTCGGCCTCTCCTGCGGCGGCCAGATCGAGGTCTACGTCGAGCGCCTCGAGGGCGAGGCCTGAGGACGCCATGCGCTCCGAGCTCTATCGGCGGCTCGCGGCCGACCTCGCGCAGGAACGGCTGGTGGCGTTGGCGTCGGTCGTGGAAGGGCCGGCGGCGTGGCGCGGCCGCCAGCTCCTGCTGTGGCCCGACGGCACGGTCGACGGCGAGCTGCGCGAGCTCGCGGAGCAGCTCGGTAAGCCCGCGCGCGAGGCCTTCACGACCTTCCGCGCCCAGCGCCTGGCCGTCGAGCACCAGGGCGAGACGCTCGACGTCTTCCTCGAGGTCCACCCGCCGCGGCCCAAGCTCGTGATCGTCGGCGCGGTGCACGTGGCAATCTCCCTGGTCAGCTTCGCCAAGACGCTCGGCCTGCGCACCTACGTGGTCGATCCGCGCACCGCCTTCGCCACGCCGGAGCGATTCGCCCATGCCGACGAGCTGTTGACCGATTGGCCCGACGAGGCCCTCGCCCGGATCGGCCTCAACGAGTCCACCTACGTGGCGCTGCTCAGTCACGACCTGAAGCTCGACGTGCCCGCGCTGAAGGTGGCGCTGCCGAGCCGGGCGCGTTACGTCGGCGCCCTGGGCTCGGCGAAGACGCACCAGAAGCGTCTCAAGGCCCTCGCCGAGGAAGGAGTGCCGGCCGCGCTCGCGGCGCGGATCCACAACCCGATCGGGCTCGACCTCGGCGGCCGGCGGGCAGAGGAGATGGCGGTGGCGATCCTCGCCGAGATCGTCGCCGTGAGCCACGGCAAGGGAGTGAAGCTGCGGGCGTGACGGCCGCGGGTCCAGCCGTCGCCGGCGTGGTCCTCGCCGCGGGCCGCTCCGAGCGCTTTGCGGGAGCGCCGTCCAAGCTCGTCGCCGAGCTCGCCGGCGAGCCTCTGGTGCGGCGCGTCGTCCTTGCTGCGCTCGGCTCGCGGCTACGGCAGGTTCTGGTGGTGCTCGGCCACGCCGCAGCCGAGGTCCGCCGCGCGCTCGCCGGCCTCGCCGTCGAATGGGTGGACAACCCCGACTACGCGGCGGGGCAGAGCACGTCGGTGCGCGCGGGCATGGCGCGGGTGGCGCCGTCGATGCGGGCGGCGATGGTCCTGCCCGGCGACCAGCCGCTGGTCTCGAGCGCTCTCGTCGACCGGCTGATCGCGGCCTACGTCGAGACCAGTGGGCCGATCGTGCGGCCGTGCGCCGGCGGCCGTCCGGGGACGCCGGTCCTGTGGGACCGCTCGCTCTTCCCCGAGCTCGCCGTTCTCGTCGGGGACGCGGGCGGGCGACAGGTCATGGAGCGTCACGCTGGCGAGGTCCTGGAGGTCGAGATCGAGGATCCCCTGGCGCTGGCCGACGTCGACACGGTCGCGGACCTGCGCCGTCTGGAGGGCGTCGCCGGGGGGTGGCGGAGCGCCCGGCAGCCCGGCAGGCGGCTGCGTCGGGAGCTTGCCGGATCGTGAGCCGGACCTGATAGGATCCCAGCGCTTCTGAGCAGGGCCCGGTGCCTGGGCGGGACCGGGTAGCGCTTCCGTCGAGGCGGGCCATCGGCGCCTTGGGTGGCCTCGTGAGAGGAAAATGGAGAGACTTGGCCAGGATCTGACCTTTGCTTTCCGGTTGCTGCTGCGCCGGCCTGGCGTGACCGTCGTCGCGGTGCTGACGCTGGCGCTGGGCATCGGCGCCAACGTCGCGATGGTGAGCTTCGCCGGAGCGATTCTCTTCCCGGCGTTGCCCTACGACGAGCCGGACCGCTTGGTGGTGCTGGAGCGATGGAGCGAGCGTCCCGGGTCTGAGTACCGCGCCATCTCCTTTCCGGCGCTGGTCGACTGGAGAGAACGCAATCGCGTGTGCTCTCATTTCGCTTTCTTCCTCCAAGACCACCAG
>Ga0302046_10000749_pt1 | contig 31478 bp, 21 predicted proteins | sample RVTome_11_FD_200261 | JGI IMG/M metagenome (GOLD analysis project Ga0302046, IMG submission 200261) | Soil microbial communities from uranium-contaminated site in the Upper Colorado River Basin, Wyoming, United States - RVT147D111 (version 2) ...
CGGACCACATCACGCTGCCACCCACGGAGAGTCCCGCCGACGGGATCTCGCGCCCGAGCGTGGCGAAGAGGTACTGGTTGCCCGGCGAGCGCTCCTCGGGCGGGAAGTCCGACCCCGCGCAGTCGGGGCAGCGGAAGAAGGTCGGAGCCCCCGCGGCTCGCTCGCTCAGGTCCACCTCCTGAAGGGCGAGCAGGACGCCCGCGTACCACGGACCTCTACGCGTGAAGCCGCCGGAGGGCAGCGTGCGGCCCCCGCCCGCTTCGCTCGAGACGCTGTACGCGCCGGGCGAGCTGAAGACGTAGGGGACCGCGAGGCGAGATGCCTCCCCCGGGTTCGTGAAGGGATCGAGCAGCGAGTCCCGGACCGCGATCGCGACGCCGCCCATCGCCGCCGTGTGCGACGGAAAGATCCGGAACTGGTGATCCTGCGACACCGGCACGGTCCGAATGGGAATGAGCTGCGCCGCCGTCTCCGCCGCGCCGGCCGCCAGCACCGCCGCGGCGATCGAGACCGACGGGCCCACGCAACCGAGCCGTCGCAGGAGCGTTCGTGCGTGCATCGGCATCCCCCCGTTCCAGCGGTCGAGAGACTCCGGACACGAGACCCGCGGAGCCCACGGAGCCGGGTGCGGTCTCAGGTCCTGCAGAGGGGAACGAACGGCGCGGGTGAAAGGTGACACGCCCGGCTGCCCGGCGCAGCCGAGACGCGGCCATCACGACGCGCGCGCTCCATCGTTCGGAAGGACCAGTCGAAACACGCTTCCCCGCCCCACCCAACTATCCACTTCGAGTCGTGCGTCGAGCAGGTCCGCGTAAGCTCGGCCGATGGCGAGCCCCAGCCCGGTGCCCTTCCGGCCGTCGCCATCGGTCTCGAGCTGGGTGAACTCCTGGAAGATGCGCTCGCGATGCTCCTTGGGGATGCCCGGCCCGGTGTCCCACACCTCGAACACTACGGACCTGCTCTCCTCGAGCACTCGGAGGCCGACCCGCCCCCGCTTGGTGAACTTCAGCGCGTTGGCGAGCAGATTCACGAGCACGTGCAGCACCTTGTCGGGGTCGGTGTGGATCTCCAACGGCTCGTCCGGGAGCTGATGGTGGACCTCCACGGTTCCGGTGTCGACCTCGTGGGCGACCACCGCGAGCGCCTCTCGAGCCAGCTCCGCGGCATCCACCGGGCGGATCTCCAGGGTGACCGCGCCCTTCTGGGCGCTTGTGAACTGGAGCAGCTCCTCGATCATGGAGCGCAGGTGCGCCCCGCTGATGCGGATACGCTTCACGTAGTGAAGCTGATCGTCGTTCAGGGGCCCCTTGATGCCTGCGTCCAGGATGTCCGCGTACGAGATCACGCTGTTCAACGGCGTCCTCAGCTCGTGGCTCATGACACCCAGGAACTCGCTCTTCGCCCTGTTCGCCTCTTCCGCGGCGTCCCTGGCCTCCCGCTCCGACCGGAGGAGGACCACGCGCTCCCGGTCGATCCGGTTGAGCTCCCGGGTGGTCCATCCCACGGCCAGCAGGAGCAGCACGCACATGAGGCTCACCGAGAACGTGAGTCCGCTCGCCGTGGAGAAGAACTCGGTGGTCACGCCGAAGAACGTGAGCCAACCGATGAGGAACGGACCGGCGACGCATACCGGGATCAGCCGGCGCAGTGCCACCCCCGCCGCGCCGGGGTCGGCCAGGATCCGCAGTCCGCCGCGATGGGTCCGCAGGAGCGCGGTCCCCACGGTGAGGGCGAGAAGGGCGACGGCCGTTTGCAGCGGCATGGCCGGGAATCCCGACAGCCCGTAGGGCGCCTCCATTCCGAAGGCGTACCCGAAGAGGGCCTCCAGGGCGATGACGGTGACGAGGAGCACCACGAGCTCAGCGACCCGGTGCACCGTCACCGACGCGAGGTCGTAGACGACCAGGGACCCGCCCAGAAGGAGGATCGCCACGGCCGACGCGGGCGGCACGCGTCCGGAATCGGGCAGCCCCGCCTGCGCCACGGCCTCGGGGAACGGCAGCAAGTCGATCCCCGTCCTCACGGCAAGGACGTACTCGATCACCGTGAGCAGGCCGGCGGCCGCCGCGAGGAACGCCAAGGAACGGCCGGCGCGGCCGAGCCACGGTCCGGGCCGACCCGCCAGCAGGGTCAGCGCGAGGCCGAGCGTCAGGAGCGACGCGGCGGCCAGTGGCGTTACCGCCGGCGACCGCATTCCGGCCTTTCGGAGCGCTTCGACGTCGGCCGTCCAGCCCAGGAGGACGAGCAGGGAGGTGAGGCAGGCGATTCCTCCGGCTACGACGGCCGCCGCGTGGAAGAGCCGCGGCACGTGCTCCAACGGGTCATCCGACTGGTCGGGGGCGTCCGGCTCAGCTACGTCTGATCCGCCGAGCCCGCTCGTATCGGTCGAACCCTCTCTACCCGCTTCCATGACGACGGGCCCTGCCGAAGGTGGTGTCCGCCCTCGGGCGCGCCTCGGACCCACGCGGCGATTCTCGGTGGGCCGAGCGCCGCGGCCCGAGGCCCCGGTTCGAAGTGACGGCCTCGTTCAAGCAAGTTCAGTGCCATCCGGCGCCCAAGCCGCGGCAATGCCGCACCGCCGCGCGTGTGGCAAGCAAGTTGCAGCAGGCCGAGTCCATCGCTCGGCGTAGCGCCGACACGAACGGTTCACACCGCAGGGGGGCCAAGCACATGTGGAAGAAAGAGGACCAGCCGCCGGCGCCGACCAACACCGAGAGCGCTCCGCGCGTCGAAGCGCCCCGTGCCGCACCCATCCGCCGGGAGCGGGCCACCATCGGCCCGTCCATCAGCATTCGAGGCGACGTCACGGGTGACGAAGACCTGCTCATCGAGGGACGGGTGGACGGGTCCGTGGTGCTCGACGCCCACGCGGTTACGGTGGGAGGCGAAGGTCGCGTGCGGGCGAGCATCACGGGTCGCGTCATCACGGTGGAGGGGCACGTCGAGGGAGACCTGACCGCGCAGGAGCAGATCGTGCTTCGGGGTACCGCGCAGGTGCAGGGGGACGTCAAGGCGCCACGGGTGGTGCTCGAGGACGGGGCGAGCTTCCGGGGCCTCGTCGACATGGGCACTCCGCCCGAGCCGAGGAAGGCGGGAGCCGGCCGCGACCAGGCTGCCAAGAGCGCACCCGGCGGCCCGGCGGACAAGCCCGAGGCCACGTCCGCCAAGCCGGCCGGCTCGGCCCAGTTCACGGCCGGGTCCGGCGGGACGGCTTCCACGGCGACACCGCCCTCGGGCTTGGGTCACGCGTCCAGGGGAAAGCAGGCTTCCGGGCCAGCGGGTCGGGCCGGCTCCTGAGTGGGATGGCTGGAGCGGATCCAGCGCCCGGGCCCGAGCGAGTCGACCGACGGAGCGACTGACGAGTCGCCTCCGCCGCCTCTGGAGCGGAGCTCGCCCGGGCTCGCGGCGCTCTTCGAGCCGCTGAGCGAGGACGGGCTCCACTCGGTGCTGGACCTCGGGCACGCCGGGCAGAGGCATCTGGGGCTCCTCAGCCGCTACGCCCAACGGATCCGTTTCGCAGGCCTGATCCCGAGGTCCGCGGACGACGAGGAGTGGACGGCCGCGCTCCGCTCGGTGCCACCCAACGTGGATCATCCGTACGACGTCGTGCTCGCCTGGGACCTCGTGGATCGACTGGAGCCGGAGGAACGGCCGCAGGTGATGCAGCGGCTGGCCGAGGTGACCGCCCCAGGCGCCCGCCTCTATACGGTCGTCGACACGTCCGGGGCGGCGACCACGCGGCCGCTCCGGTTCACACTGGTCGACCTCGGGCGCGTCTCGCAGCAGGCCGTCGGGCCGCCGGAGCCGACGAAGGGGCAACTCCTGCCCGCGCAGGTGGAGCGCGTGCTGGCGCCGTTCCAGGTCCAGCATGCGTTTACGCTACGCACGGGCTTGCGCGAATACGTCGCGGTGAAACGGTGAGCGCAGCCCGGCAACCGCCCCTCGTGGGGAGCGCGCGCCGGGGCCGGTCGCGGGCGCCGGCTACGTCCCTACGTGCACGATGCACCGCCGCACGGAGCCGCGCCGGCGGTGCTCCCAGGTATAGATCCCCTGCCACGTTCCGAGGGCCAGCCGTCCGCCCGTGAAAGGAACGGACAGGGTGGTCGAGGTCAGCGCCGCCCTTATGTGGGAGGGCATGTCGTCGGCACCCTCCGCGGTATGCGTGAAGCGCGGATCTCCCTCGGGAACGTGCCGGTCGAGCCACTGCTCGAGATCGTGCCGGGCGGAAGGGTCGGCGTTCTCCTGGATCGTCAGGCTCGCCGAGGTATGCTGGATCATGATCGTGCACAGACCCTCATCGAGCCCACTGGCGTCCACGACCGCTTGCACGAGACCGGTGATCTCGTGCAGACCCCTGCCCCGGGTCCGGACCTCGAGTCGGTCGATCATGAGCGCGGTGTCTGTCGCATGGCGTACGCGGAAGGGTGGACCGCCCCAGGGCCTCCAGGCAAGGCCGCACACCCTCCAGTGCAAGGCCCGCACACGCTCGCGCGCGCGCCCTCCCGAGCGATATGGCCCCGTGCAACCATTCCGGCTAAAGTTCCGTCCCTTTGGCTGATGTCGTCGCCAGGATCATTGCGTCACGCCTCGGAGCCCACGATGCGACCCACCGAAGGCGGCCTGCCGTCGGCCGCGCTCACCGCCCTCCTCCTCTCGGCCGTCGTGGTGCTGCCGGCCGCCGTCTCACCGGCCGCGGCGGCGGCTCAGGAGCCCGCACTCGACCCGGATCGGGGCCTGCCGCTCGAGCCCGCGCGCTGGGCCGAGGTCACCACGGACGAGGGCACCTGGATCTCGCTCGACGTGAGCCCGGATGGGCGCACCATCGTCTTCGATCTGCTCGGCGACCTCTACACGATGCCGATCGAGGGCGGAAGCGCGACGGCGCTCACCAGCGGCATCGCGCACGACATGCAGCCGCGCTTCAGCCCGGACGGCGAGCGGGTGGTCTTCGTTTCCGACCGGAGCGGCGACGACAACGTCTGGCTGATAGCCTCCGCGGGAGGCGAGGCGAGGCAGCTCACCAAGGGGATCGGCAGCGCGTATCTGTCGCCGGAGTGGACGCCCGACGGCAGCTACGTCGTCGTGTCACGCTCCGCGCCGCTCACCGGCCTCGAAAAGCTCTGGCTCTATCACGTCGACGGCGGCACGGGCCTCGAGATGGTCGGGGGCGCCCCCGCGCTGCGGCTCATGGGCGCCGCGTTCGGGCCGGACCGCAGGTACGTCTGGTACTCCCAGCGGACGGGCTCGTGGCAGTACAACGCGATCTTCCCGCAGTACCAGATCTGGGTCTACGACCGCGAGACGGGCTCGCGCACGCCAATGAGCTCCCGCTACGGCTCGGCGTTTCGCCCCGCCCTCTCGCCCGACGGGCGCTGGCTCGTGTACGGGACGCGTCACGACGCGGAGACGGGCATCCGCAGGCGCGAGATAGCCTCGGGCGAGGAGCGGTGGCTGGCATACCCCGTTCAACGCGACGAGCAGGAGTCCGTCGCCAACATGGACGTCCTGCCGGGCTACGGGTTCACGCCCGACTCCGAGGCGCTCGTGATCTCCTACGGGGGTGGCATCTGGCGCGTGCCGCTCGACGGCTCCGAGGCCACCCCGATCCCCTTCACGGTCGACGCACGCGTCGCCGTGGGCCCCGAGGTGGCATTCGAGTACCCCATCGAGGACGGCCCCACCTTCATCGTGAAGCAGATCCGGGACGCGGTGCCGTCCCCCGACGGGAGCATGGTCGCCTTCACGGCGCTCGACCGGCTGTACGTGGCCACGTTTCCGGACGGCGAGCCGCGTCGGCTCACGGACGACGAGGTGGGCGAGTACCACCCGGTCTGGTCGCCGGACGGCACCACCGTAGCGTACGTCACGTGGAACGGCGACGGCGGTGAGGGACACATCATGCGCGTCCCCGTGTCCGGCGGAAATTCGACCGCCGTCACGCGCGTGGCCGCGTATTATCAGCAACCGGCATGGTCACCCGACGGGAGCCGGATCGCCGCCGTCCGCTCCTCCGCGAGGAACCTCACCGAGGCGATCGACCCGTTCGTGTCGCAGGGCCTCGGAGCCGAGCTGGTGTGGGCTCCCGCGGGCGGCGGCGACCTGACGGTGATCGGGCCCACGGGGGGCCGCCAGCGCCCGCACTTTACCGGCGACCCGGACCGCATCTACACGTACGGCGTCTCGGAGGGCACACCTCCCCCGGGATCGCCCGGCTCTGGTCCACGCACGGTGGCGCTCGTCTCCACGCGGTGGGACAACACCGATCTCCAGCAGCACCTGCGCGTGACCTTCAGGTTCCCCCTCGAGGCCGGTGGGTGGACGGTCTCGAGGACTTCCGACCTGCTCATGCCGCGCGAGTTCGACGAGGACGCGCGCGAGCCGCAGATCCCCGAGCTGTCCGCCGACCTCGTGATGATGGCGCCGCGGGGCGACCTCGCGCTCGCGCAGGTGGGCAACGACGTCTACACCGTCCCGGTCCCACTGACCGGCGCGGTCGTGCCGACCGTGAGGGTATCGGACCCGGACTCCGCGCAGCTACCGGTGCGCAAGCTGACCGACATCGGCGGCGAGTTCCCCGTGTGGGGCGCGGACGGTCGCACGGTCCACTGGTCGATCGGAAACGCGTTCGTTTCCTACGATCTGGACGCGGCCTCGGGAGACGCAGGCTACACGCCCATGGAGCGTCGCGTGGAGGTCGCCGCCGCGCGCGACATCCCGCAGGGTACCGTCGTGCTGCGCGGCGCGCGCGTGATCACCATGCGTGACGATGAGGTGCTGGAGAACGCCGACATCGTGGTTAGGAACAACCGCATAGCGAGCGTGTCCGCGGGACCGGGGGAAGTGCCGCCCGGCGCGCAGGTCATAGACGTAGGTGGCAAGACGATCGTGCCGGGCCTCGTCGACACGCACGCGCACATGTGGAACCTGTGGGGCTTCCACTGGGAACGGCCGTGGATCTATCAGGCGAACCTCGCCTACGGCGTCACCACCAGCAGAGACCCACAGACCGCGACCACGGACGTGCTCACCTACGAAGACCGGGTCCGCGCCGGGCACATGGTCGGCCCGCGCGTCTACTCGACGGGGCCCGGCGTCTTCTCCTTCGACGCCATACGGAGCCTCGACCACGCGCGCTCGGTGCTGCGGCGCTACAGCGACTACTACGACACGAAGACGTTCAAGATGTACATGGCCGGCAACCGCCGGCAGCGACAGTGGCTGGTCATGGCCGCGCGCGAGCTCGAGCTCATGCCGACCACCGAGGGCGGTCTGGACTATCGTCTGAACATGACGCACGCCATGGACGGATATCCCGGGATCGAGCATACGATGCCGGTGATCCCAGCGTACCGTGACGTGGTGGAGCTCTTCAGGACGTCGGGGACGGTGAACACGCCGACCCTGCTGGTCTCGTACGGCGGGCCCTGGGCCGAGAACTACTTCTACACGCGGGAGAACGTGGTCGGCGACGCCAAGCTGAACTACTTCACGCCCAAGGCCGAGATCGACGCCAAGGCGCGGCGCCTGCAGACGAGCGGGCCGGGACCGGGCGGGTGGTTCATGGAAGAGGAGTACGCATTTACGAAGCACGCGGCGTGGATCAAGGACCTGGTGGAGGGGGGTGGAAGCGCGGGCGTGGGCAGCCATGGACAGCTCCAGGGCCTGGGGTACCACTGGGAGCTGTGGGCGCTGCAGAGCGGTGGCATGAGCGAGCACGATGCTCTGCGCGCCGCGACGCTCATGGGCGCGCGCGCCATCGGGCTCGGCGCCGACCTCGGCTCGATCGAGGCGGGCAAGCTCGCGGACCTGGTGATCCTGGACGCGAACCCGCTCGACGACATCCGAAACACGAATACGATCGGCAGGGTGATGATGAACGGACGGCTCTACGACGGAGGCACGCTCGACGAGGTGTGGCCGCGACAGCGGGCCGCGCCCGACGAGTGGTGGCGAGACAGCGCGCCCTCCGTCGCGGCCGGTATCCGGGGAGGTGGGCGATGAGCACGCACGCGGGCGCGCGGGGCTGGCTTCTCGCGATCACGACCCTGTGCGCAGGCGTCGCTCCGGCGCTCGCGCAGACGCCGTCCAACGGTCCCACGGGCGCGCGCAACCGAAGCCCGCTGCCACTGAACGCGGCGCGCAAGGCGACCTTCACCGCAACGGAGGGCACCTGGATCTCGCTGGACGTGAGCCCGGACGGCAGCACGATCGTGTTCGACCTGCTGGGCGACCTCTACACGCTGCCGATCGCCGGCGGCAGGGCGACGCCCCTGCTCACGGGAATGGCGTTCGAGGCTCAGCCCCGCTTCAGCCCGGACGGGCGGAAGGTCGCGTTCGTGTCCGATCGAAGCGGCGGTGACAACCTGTGGACGCTGAGCCTCGACCTGACGGACACCACGCAGGTCACGCAGGGCAACACCGCCCTGTACGTATCTCCCGACTGGACCCCTGACGGCGACTACATCGTCGTGAGCCGCTCGGGCGGCCTCGGTGGCGCCGCGAAGCTCACCATGTATCACGTCGAGCGGCGCTCGCCCCTCGCCATGGTGGAGGAGCCGGCCTCACGCAAGACGCTCGGCGCCGCCGTGAGCCCGGACGACCGCTACGTCTGGTACGCCGGCCGCACCGGGGACTGGCAGTACAACGCGCGCCTGCCGCAGTACCAGCTCTATCGCTACGACCGCGAGACCAGCGAGTCGGCGCTCATGACGAACAGGTACGGATCGGCGTTCCGCCCCGCCCTGTCCCCGGACGGGCGCTGGCTCGTCTACGGCACGCGCGAGAACGCCGAGACCGGGCTGCGCAAGCGCGACCTGATAACGGGCCTCGAGGAGTGGTTGGCCTATCCCGTCCAGCGTGACGAGCAGGAGTCGCGAGCGCCGCTGGACGTGCTGCCGGGATACTCCTTCACGCCCGACTCCGAGGCGATCGTGGTCTCGTACGGCGGCAAGATGTGGCGCGTGCCCATGGACGGCGGCGAAGCCACCCAGATCCGTTTCGAGGCCGAGGTCGAGGTTGGCGTGGGGCCCGAGCTGAAGTTCGCCTACCAGGTCGACAGCACGGAAACCGTCACCGCGAGCCAGATCAGGAGCCCGGTCGCCTCCCCCGACGGCAGCCAAATCGTCTTCACCGCGTTCGACAGGCTATGGGTGAGGGACCTCCCGGACGGGCAGGCGCGGCGTCTGACGAGCGCCGAAGTGGGAGAGTTCCACCCTCAATGGTCGCCCGACGGCGCCTGGGTCGCGTACGTGACGTGGGACGACGTGGGCGGCGGTCACATCATGAAGGTGCCCTCGAACGGACGCGGCGCGCCCACTCAGCTTACACGCACCGCAGCCATGTACTACAACGTTGCGTGGTCGCCGGACGGGGACAGGATCGTTGCGTCCCGGGGCGCGGCCCGACAGCTCAAGGAAGCCGCAGGCATCTTCTTCGGACCACTCGGTGGGGAGTTCGTGTGGGTTCCCGCCGACGGCGGCGAGGTGATCACGATCTCGCCGACGGGGCTGCGGGACGTGGCGCACTTCAGATCGGACGACCCGAGCCGGATCTACGCCTACAGCCCCGCGGAGGGGCTCGTGTCGTTCCGGTGGGACGGCACGGACGTGAAGCAGCACCTGCAGGTTCGGGGCGCCCCCGCGCCGGGCGGGCTCGCGAACCCACACCCGAACGAGTGGGAGTTCCTGCCCCGGCGTGTGTTCCCGTGGCAGAAGGGCCCGGATCCGACCGACCCGGCGGCAGAGCCGCCGGGGGCCCCGCCGGCCGGGCTGGTGCTCCTGTCTCCGCGGGGTGACCGGGCCCTCACGCAGGTGGGCAGCGACATTTACGTGGTGGGCCTCGCCGAGGTCGGAGCCGAGCCGCCGACCGTCTCCGTGGCGAACGAGTCCGGCGCGCCCGTGCCGGTGCGCAAGCTGACCGGCGTGGGCGGCGAGTTCCCCTCTTGGTCGCGGGACGGCTCGAGGATCCATTGGGCCATGGGCAACGTTCTGTTCACCTACGACCTCGCGCACGTCGAGGAGGACGAGGACAGCGCGCGGGCCGCGACCCACGGGCGGGCGCTCCTCCGGGTCCGCGCGGCGGCCCTGGCCGACTCGCTCGAGGAGCGGCGCGCGGTTGCGGACAGCCTGCAGCGCGCGGGTGAGGGCGTCCCGGAGTCGCTCAGCGCGAGCCTCCTCCGGCTGGCGGCGGACTCGGTCCAGATCGAGGCGGACTCGTTGGTGGCGCGGGCGGACTCGATCCGCCGCGTTGCCGAAAGGGTCGCCGCGAAAGCGCGCGCGGTGCGCGACGGCGGCGAGGAGCTGCTCGCTGACACGACCGACGCGTACGAGGCCGCCGAGGCGACCATCGAGGTCACGCTTCCGCGCGACGTCCCTCGGGGCACCGTGGCGCTCAGGGGCGGCCGCATCGTGACGATGCAGGGCGACGAGGTCCTCGAGGACGGCGTGGTCGTCGTCACCGACAACAAGATCGTGGCGGTCGGCCCGCCCGACTCGGTGGACGTTCCGGAGGGTGCCCGGGTCATCGACGTCACCGGCAAGACGCTGTTGCCCGGCTTCGTGGATACGCACTACCACTCGATGTGGCTCATCCCCGAGATCCATCCGCAGCAGGTGTGGCAGTACCTGACGACCCTGGCGTACGGGGTCACGACCACGCGGGATCCACAGACCGCCTTCACCGACGTGCTGAGCTACACCGACCGGGTGGAGACCGGCGGCATGGTGGGACCGAGGGTCTACTCGACGGGGCCGGGGGTCTTCATCGGTGAGAACATCCGAGACGCCGATCACGCGCGCACGGTGCTGCAGCGCTACGCGAAGTACTTCGATACGAAGACGCTCAAGATGTACATGACCGGGAACCGCCAGCAGCGCCAGTGGATCATCCAGGCCGCGCGCACGCTCGAGCTGATGCCGACCACCGAGGGCGGGCTGGACTTCAAGCTCGAGCTGACCCACGCCATCGACGGCTATCCCGGAATCGAGCATTCCCTGCCGATCGCCCCGATCTACTCGGACGTGGTCGAGCTCTTCAAGGCTTCGCAGACGACCAACACGCCGACGCTGCTCGTCTCCTACGGCGGTCCGTTCGGCGAGAACTACTACTACGCGAGGGAGGGGGCGCACGACGACCCCAAGCTGCGCCGCTTCGTGCCGGAGGAGAACATCGACGCGCGCGCGCGCCGGCGGGGACCCGGAGCGGGCGGCAGCCCAGGACAGGTCGGGTGGTTCGTCGAGGAGGAGTACGTCTTCCCGCGGCACGCGGAGTTCGTGAAGAAGCTGGTGGAGGCGGGAGGCCGCGCCGCCGTGGGAAGCCACGGGCAGCTCCAGGGGCTCGGATATCACTGGGAGCTGTGGTCCATGGGCGCGGGCGGCGCATCGAACCACGACGTTCTGCGCATGGCGACGATCCTCGGGGCGGAGGCCATCGGTCTCGGGAGCGAGCTCGGAAGCATCGAGCCCGGCAAGCTCGCGGACATCGTGGTGCTGGACGCCAATCCGCTCGACGACCTCCGCGGCACCGACGACATCCACCTCGTGATGAAGAACGGCAGGCTCTACGACGGCGACACGCTGAGCGAGGTGTGGCCGCGCGAGCGGGCGCTTCCGGAGCAGCCGTGGCACGCGTTCGGTCCGGACGGGGTCAGCGCGGGCATTCGCGGCGGGGAGGGGCCGGGTCTCGAAGGGCGATGAGCCGGAGCCCCGCGGGGGTCGACGAGCCGGGACCCGAGGGGTCGATGAGCCGACGAGAGCCGGCCCGGTAGCCTCGGGGCGGTGCATCCGATAGAATGGGTGCATCCTGGAACGCCCGATAACCGAGCCAGCCCGCGTGGATCACGACTGCCCGATCGACCACGACAGCGCCGAACGCGCGGTCGACCGCCTGCCCGGCCCCGCCCGCCGTGCCGTCTACTTCGGGGTCGGCTCACTCAGCGTCGGGATGGGCGTGATCGGCATCGTGGTCCCGTTGTGGCCCACCACGTGCTTCCTGCTGCTGGCCGGGTGGTGCTATGCGCGCAGCTCGCGCGCCGCCGAGCGCTGGCTGCACGAGAACCGGCTCTTCGGACGGTACCTCCGGGACTACAGGGAGCGCGGGATCATCTCGTCGCGCGTCCGGCGAACGTCACTGCTCACGCTGTGGGCGTTCATGGGCATCTCGATCTTCCCCTTCCTGGATCGCTTGTGGGTGGTGGTCCTGCTCCTGCTGGTGGCGGTCGCCATCACGTGGCACCTCTACTCGCTTCCCACTGAGCCGCACGCGTACGCGGACTGACCCCGGTCCGAGGCCCGGGGGAAAGCCGAGCCGCGCGCGTACCCGGGCCGACCCGGGTCCGTCGCCCCGGGGAGGGCCGCCGGGGACGGCGCTCACCGCGGGTCCATACGCGCTCGTCGCCGCCGCGTCCGCTCTCGTCCTGCTCGGCTGGGCGGCGGGTTGTCGACAGGCCGGGTTGGCCGAGTCCCGCGCCATAGCGTTCACGCACGTGAGCGTCATCGACGCGAGCGGCGACCTCCCGCGCGCGGACCGGACCGTGCTCGTGCGCGGCAACCGGATCGTGGCCGAGGGGCCGTACGCGGCCGTCGAGATCCCCGCGGGCGCGCTCGTGGTGGAGGCGCGGGGGCGCTATCTCATCCCGGGACTCTGGGACATGCACGTGCACACGGTGTTGCCCGGCGGCGCTGACGTGCTCGCGTTGTACGTGGCCAACGGCGTCACCGGCGTACGCGACATGGCGGGCGACCTCGACCAGCTCGAGCTCTGGCGGCGGGAGATCGCCGAAGGCACCCGAGTCGGACCGCGCATGGTCGTCTCGGGCCCGTACCTCGAGGGCGGGGACGTTCCGATCGCACACATCCTCGTGCGCACGCCCGAGGACGCGGCGCCCGCGGTGGACTCGCTGGTGAGGCTCGGCGTGGACTTCGTCAAGGTGCACGGCCAGCTGGATCGCCAGCGGTACTTCGCCATCGCGCGAGCGGCCCGCACTCGGGGAATCGCCTTCGTCGGCCACGTCCCCCGCACCGTGCTCGCCGCCGAGGCGTCGGACTCCGGGCAGAGCAGCATCGAGCACCTGCTCACGATCCCGAACCGGTGCGCACCGGACGAGGCCGACGCGCTCGCGCCGCGCTTTCCCGTCCAGTCGGCCTTGGGTGCCTGCACGCACGAGGACCTCGCGCCCCTCTTCGCGCGCTTCACGCGCAATGACACATGGATCGTTCCAACCCTCGTGGCGGCGGTCGAGATCTCGGAGTGGCCGAACCGCGAGCTGCCGGGCGACTCTTTTGCGCATTACCTGCCGGATTCGCTTCGGGCGTACGTCGCCGAGATCTTCCCGATGCCTCCGGACGTGCCACTCGGTGCCGAGGTCGTGGGCCGCTCGCTGTTCCGCAAGCGGGTCGAGACCGTGGCGGCCATGCATCGAGCGGGGGTTCGGCTCATGCCCGGGACGGACGCTCCGCTGCGGAACAGCCCGCCGGGCTTCGGGCTCCACGAGGAGCTGGCGTGGTTCGTGCGGGCCGGCGTTCGGCCCATCGATGCCATCCGTGCCGCGACCATCGAGCCCGCCCGCTTCCTGGGCATGGCGGACTCGCTCGGCACCCTCGAGGGGGGTAAGCTCGCCGACCTCGTGCTCCTCGGGGCCGACCCGCTCGACGACATCGGCAACCTCCGCCGCGTGGTGGCGGTGATGGCGAACGGCCGTCTGTTCGACGTACGGCGGGACTCGGCCGAGGTGGCGCTGCTGCCACGGTGAGCACAGGCGGCGACGTTCACGCCGCCCGCGTGGACGCCAGGAGCCGGCTCCAGCCCGAAGCGAGGGCGCCCACCAGGACGGCGGTGAGCAGGCCTCCCACGGTGGCGCCCGGATAGGCGCCGGCCAGCGCGGCATCGACGGCCTCGGCGGCCAGCACCGTTCCGACGATGCCTGGAACCAGCGATGGCTGCCCGGAGCAGAGGCGCAACGCGCCCAGTATCACGACCCCGGCCGCCACCGCGCCGAGTGCCCACATCGTGGCGGAGTCGCGGAGCCCGTTCGGCACCGCCACGATCGCGACGCCGATGACGGCGGCCCAAACCACCGTCTTGAGGGCCTGTCGGCGGCGGAAGCGTCCGTAGGAGGCTGCCAGCGCGAGCAACGCCGTCGTGATGAGCAGGTAGGACGCCGTGCCCTCGAGCGGTGCGGCGAGAACGGGAGCGAACGCGGCCGCGCCGGACAGCTCGGGGGCGGGCGGTGCCGCCGCTGCCAGCACCGACGCCCCCGCCGAGAGCCCCACGAGCAGCATCCCGGCCGCCACCGCCGTACCCACCGGATACGGTCGGGCGGGGCCGATGGCGAGCCAGGCGTGGGCGAGCGCGCCCGCCAAGCCCACAGCCGTCGCCGCAACCACGGCGACCAGCACGATGCCGACCGCGATGGCGCCGGCCTGGAACGCCCAGGGCTGGGCAGTCGACAGCGCGGCGGCCAGGATCGGCCACTGGTTCAAGTTCGACGCGAGCATCGCGGCGAGCACCAGCGCGCCGAGCTTGCGCACGGTCGCCATCGAGAGGCCGGCACGACTCCACACGACGATCCCCGTGACCGCGAAGGCACCGAAGCAGAGCACGAGGAGCAGCGCCAGGCCGCCGGTGACGATCGTCCGCCTGCTGGCGTCCTCGCGCCACCGGCGCTCCCACTCCTCGGGCACGTGCACGAACCGCCGCGCGTCCACGGCTCGGTCCCCGGCGATGCGCACGCTCACCCGGGCCTGTCCGTCCGCCCCGTTCAGCACGGACGGGTCCACGAAGGTGAAGACCCAGTCGGTGCGGTTCGGCAGCCGGGTCTCCTCGGCCTCGATCTCGCGCACGTTCGCGGCCTCGATGCCGAACCGGCTCTGGAGCGCGTCGAGCGCGAGCGCGCGAGCGGCGTCCATCGAGAGGGTGGCACCCGCGCGCGCCTCGGGCAGCGTGTGCGTCACGCGCGCCACGCGACCGTCGGAGCCCACGAGGGACCGCAGCTCCTCCACGCGCTCGGCGGCGTCCGCATCCCAATCGACGAAGCGGACGGTCCAGTGCGGGCCGGCCAGGTAGGTGCCGCTCAGCGCGCGGTACGGCTCCGGGCCCACCTCCTCGTAGACGTACTCGTGCGCGAGCGATCGTCCGGAGGTCGCCGACGCCAGGACGCTCCATCCCGGCCGCTCGAGACCGCGCGCGCGCAACTCCGCGGTCGCCGACGCCACCGCCTGGGACCGCTCGACGTCGAGCGTGGGCCGCGGTGGCCCGGCGGCGCGCGCGCCGAGCCAGAGCCCGAGACCGGTCGCGCCCGCGGCGTACACCGCCCAGCGCGGCAACACCGGGCGCCCCGCCCGACGGGCACGGCCGAACGCGGGTTCGAGGGTCCCGCCATCGGCCTCGACCGCGCCATCGGCCCGGGCCGGCAGATGCCCGGCGAGCGGCCGGACGCCCTCGTCGGGCGCGGGCGCGCCGGGTCCACGAGCTTGGCCGAGGAGCCTGTGGCCACCCGGGTGGTCACGCGCGGCCCGATCGGGCCGGTCCTCCCGGACCGGCGGTGTCCAGGCCCGGTTGTACGCCCACTCCGGAGGCACGGACCGCGCGCGGCCGCGCGTGCGGGCGCGCAGGACCACCACCAGCGGAACCAGCGCCACGAGCACGACCACCCCCTGGTCGAACATGGCATTGGAGGCGAACAGCACGCCGGAGATCAGCGCCAGGTCGTAGAGGAAGTGCGTCAGTATCGTGGGGACGAGGCCGAACCGCACGTAGACCGCGCCCCACAGCACCGCCGGCAGGAACAGCTCCACGACGCGAGCGTACGGCGGCTGCTGCGGATAGTTCGCGTGGCCCGCCGCGAAGACCAGCGCCTGCAGGATGACCGCGCTCCATACCCACGCGTTCCTGTGGCCGTAGCGCAGGCCGAGCAGCGCGGCGCCGGCGATGGGGACGGCCCGGAACGTGCTCTCCTCCCACAGCGAGGCGAAGAGCGAGATCGACACGGCCTGGAGCCACGGCATGTAGGTCGCGAGCAGATCGGGCTGGACCAGCGCGTCGGCCGGCGACCACCAACCCTCGAGGCGCGACGTCCCGAGATAGAAGAGCACCACGTAGCCCAGCTCGATGCCGACCAGCAGGTACGCCGCCGCCGTCAGGCCGAGCATGGTGTTCGACGACGCCACCTCGGGCGCCCACGCCCGCCACTGCTGGAGGTGAGCGGGGAAGGCGCGGCGCCCGAGCGACTCGCCCGCCATGAAGAAGAATGCGAGCAGCGGCGTGCCCAGGATCGCGATGGCGGCCCCGCCCGCGATCTGCTGCAGCATGAACGTCGTCGCCGAGAGCGCCGTGTCGTAGCCCATCCACGAGAGCGGCAGCATGTTGACCGTGTTTAGACCGAAGAGCGCCGCCGTGAGCGCACCCCAGCCGAGCGCCGCCCGCCACTCGATCCACCTCCGGCGCAGCAGGAGCGCGGTCCCGACACCCGCTCCCAAGAGCACGAACAGGAAGATGAAGATCGACTGCGAGACGAGCGCGATGGCGTCGTTGGTCGAGCGCATCTCCGCGTACCGGCGGGAGAAGGCCTCCGGCACCCGCACGAAGTGCGTCAGCTCCGAGGCGCGGTCCCCGGCGACGGTGACGCGTAGCCGGAAGCGTGCGTCCGCCAGCGTCACGTCGGAGCGCTCGTAGACGAACGTGTGATCGACGCGGCCGCTCGGGAGCGTGGCCGACGACGACTCCACGAGCTCGAACGCCGCGAGGTCGACCGCCCACTCGCTCGCGGCTTCCTGGGCGATGGCGCGTGCGGCGGCCGCATCGAGGTTGCCGCCGCCCGGATCGTCCTCCGCCAGCCGCATCTCGAAGCCGTAGGGAGCGCCCTGGGGCGTGAACCGGACGAGGCTTTCCTCGATGCGCCGCTCCGCGAATCGGCGTACCCGCCATTGATAGGGCTGGTACACGTTGGCCGCGGCGAGCCCGGTGAACGCGTCACGGCCCCCTCCCTCGAGCTCCACGTAGGTCTGCACCTCGGGGTCCACCTGACCGAACGACGCGGCCGCGCGCGCCTCCGTCGGCCCCCAGCCGTACCGACCGGCCAGGGTCGACGCCGCAGCCATCGCGGCTTCGCGGTCCATCGTGATGTCGATCGAGATGCTCGGTAGCGCCACCGAGAACAGGCGCACGGCCGTGACGGCGCCGGCCAGGCCGATCACGGCGAAGGCGGTCCAGAAGGTCGGGCGGCGGGTCATGTGCGGGAGGGGGACGTGGTGCGGAGGGATGCCGGAAGCGGCTCATGATTCACCCCGGTCCCCGCACTCGCTACCTGTACCCTGAACGAGTATACTTGTCAGAAGTCTATACACGGAGCCAGAGCATGAGCGCACGGAAGCCTCGCCCGCCCGACCCTTCGCACCTGCTTCCGCTCACCGACCTCGCCTTCAACGTCCTGCTGGCGTTGTCCGACGGGGAGCTGCACGGGTACGCGCTCCTCAAGGAGCTGCGCGGCCGAACGGGACGCGAGCAGCTGCGGACGGGGACCGTCTACGCGGCGCTCTCGCGGCTCCAGGACGACGGATTGGTAGAGGAGGTCGACGGCAGCGGCGACAAGCGCCGGCGCCATTACGGCCTCACCGCGTTGGGCCGGGCGGCCGCGAGGGCGGAAGCCGAGCGGTTGCGCGAGGTGCTCGCGCTGGCGCGCAGAAAGCGCGTGCTCCCGGAGGCGAGGTGAGGGCGGGACCCGCCGGAGCCGGCCGAGCGGATGAGGGGCCGGCCCGGGGCCGCGAACCGGCCACGGCGGACGACATGAACGGCCCCGAGCCGAGCCGGTGGGCGAGACGGTTGGTCCGGCTCTGCCTGCGCACGTGGCCGCGCCGCGTCCGCGAGCGAGACGGACCTTCGCTCGTCCAGGCGCTCGAGGAGACGCTCGAGGCCGATCGCGCTTCACTGCCCGAGCGTCGCGGTGCACGCTCCGCCGACCGCCTTCGCCGCGCCTCGCTCGTGATTAGCGAGTGCCGATCCGTGGTCGCGGCGGGAATCGCCATGCGAGTGACCGCCGCCGCGCGGGCGCTACGGGCGCTGGCCTTCGAGTGCGTGGGGGATGCGCGTCGGGCCGCCCGCTCCCTTGTGCGCAGCCCCGGGTTCACCGTGACGGCGTCGCTGACCATCGGCCTGGGCCTGGGCGCGACGGCGGCGGTGTTCGGGGTCGTGGACCGCATCCTCCTCACCCCCCCGCCCTACCGAGAACCGCACGAGCTCGCATTCGTGTGGAGCACGCTGGGCAGCTCCCCGGGCCGCCACCGCGTGGCCGCGCCCGACGTGGCGGCGCTTCGCGCGCGGGCGACCGCATTCGTGGATGTCGCCTTCGTGGGCCGTCCAGTCGACGGCGCGATCGAAACCGCCGACGGCGCGGCCGTCCAACACGTGCTCCAGGCACCCGTCACCCCCAACCTCTTCGACGTGCTGGGCGTGGCCGCGGGTCTCGGGCGGACGTTCGCCCCCCTGGAGGGCTCTCCGTCCTCCGGCGACCCGGCCGGCCCCCTGCCCGTGCTGCTGTCGGACGGCCTGTGGCAGCGTGCGTTCGCGAGCGATCCGGGTGTGGTCGGTCGGACGGCGCGGCTGGACGGGCGCGCGGTCGAGATCCTCGGCGTGCTGCGCTCCGACTTCCACCTGGTGATGCCTCCCTCCGCGGGCATCGCCACGGACGTCGACGTGTGGCTGCCGCTGCGCACGCCGCTGGCGGATCTCGAACGGGCGGACGGGCGGCGAGTCGATCAGGACACCGACAACACGGGCGCGGCCATCGCGCGTCTGCGCACCGGCGCCACGCTGCGGCAGGCCTCCGTCGAGGTGGAGCGAATCGCGGCGGAGCTCCGCTCGGAGGTCCCGGGCTACGCGACGTCCGATCACGGGTTCGAGGCACGTGCGCTCCACGAGGACGCCGCGGCTCACGTCCGCCCCCTCCTCACCGCCGTGCTGGTCGCGGTCGGCGTCGTGCTGCTCGTCACCTGCCTCAACGTGTCGACCCTCCTGCTCGCCCGCGGCGTGCGCCGCCGCGCGGAGCTCGCCGTGCGTGTGGCGCTCGGCGCCGGCCGCCTGCGCATCGTCCGCCAGAGCGTGGCCGAGAGCCTGACGCTCGTGCTGCTCGGGACGGCGCTGGCCGTGCCGGCTGCGGCCGGGCTCCAGCACGTCCTCGCGCTGTCTCGCCCCCCGGGATTCGCCGGCCCCGGCGAGCTCGGACTGGACGCACGCCTGCTCGTGTTCACCGCGGCCGTGGCCGCGGTCGCCGCGGTGGTGTGCGGCCTCGCGCCGGCGTACGGCATGGCGAGAGCCGAACGCGGGGGGCGCCTCGGTCGTCACGTGCTCAGGGGCCGCGACGACGGCAGCCGCGCTCGCGAGGCGCTCGTGGTGATGCAGGTGGCGCTGTCCGTCACCGTCGTGCTCAGCAGCGGGCTGCTGCTTCGCACCTTCCAGGAGCTCGTCGCAGTCCGGCCCGGGTTCGTGCCGGAGGGGGCCATGACCTTCAACGTGGCGGTACGCACACCCGACCGGTACGTGGGACCTGCCGAGCGTGCCCGGCTGATGGCCGACATCACCTCCGCGCTCGAGGAGCTGCCGGGCGTCCGTGCGGCGGGGCTCACCGGCCACCTGCCGCTGGGCGGCCGGAGCTGGACGCAGCCGTTCGGCCTGCCGGGTCAAGCCGAGAGCGAGTGGGCCCGCAACCGAGCTGACTTCCGCACCGTCTCGTCCGGCTACTTCGCCGCCATGGGCACGCGGCTCCTGGACGGGCGCGCCTTCATCCCTCGCGAGGACCTCGAGGAGGATCGTCGCGTGGTCATCATCGACGCGCGCCTCGCCGAGCGGATCGCTCCCGGCGGCTCCGCGCTGGGCGCCGTGTTGGGCTTCCCGTTGGACGGCTCGCCCGTGCAGGCCGAGGTGGTCGGAGTGGTCGAGCACGTCCGCCACGAGAGCCTGCGGGCCGACGGACGTGAGGCGCTCTACGTGCCCTACCGTCAGGAGGCCTCGCGCGACGTCTCGTTCGTGGTGCGCACGGAGGGCGAACCCGCGGCGCTCGCTCCGGCCATCCGGCAGGCCGTGCTCGGCATCGACGAGCAGCTGCCCGTGTACGGGCTGCGGACCATGACCGACTACGTCGGAGCCGCGGTCGGACCGACCCGCTTCGCGCTCACCGTGGTATCAGGCTTCGCGGCGCTCGTGCTGCTGAGCGTGGGCGTCGGCCTCTACGGGGTGGTGGCCCTCGAGGTCGGGAGGCGCACACGCGACATCGGGCTGCGCATGGCGGTCGGCGCGGATCGCGGGAAGGTGCTCGCCTCCGTCATGTGGATGGGGCTGCGGCTGGTCGCCTGGGGTGCCTCGCTCGGCACGATCCTGGCACTCGGAACGGCGAAAGGACTCGATACCGTCCTGTATGGCGCCGGCATGCTCGATCCCGGCGCGTGGGCGGTGGCGCTCGCGGCGGTGAGCGCCGTCGCGCTGGCGGCCTGCTGGGTTCCGGCGCGCCGCGCCAGCCGCCTCGACCCGACCGTGGCCCTTCGGCACGATTGACGAGGCGCGTCTGTCGAGGGCCGGGGGCGGGCCCTACTATCGCGTCATGCTCGTCGGCGTGCTATCGGACATCCACGACAATCTCCCCAACCTCGCGGCGGCGGCGCTCGCCTTCCGGGATCGCGGTATCGAGTCGCTGTTGTTTCTGGGCGACTTCTGCTCCCCGATTCCGGCCCGGGAGCTGGCCGCCTACCCCGGTACGGTCCACTGCGTGTTCGGCAACGGCGACGGAGACCGCTTCGCCATCCGCGGCATCGCGGCGGGAGAGGGGTCCGCCCTGTCCCTGCACGGGGAATGGGCCGAGCTCGAGCTTGGCGGACGCCGGGTCGCGCTCACCCACTACCCCCTCTACGCGAGAGCGCTCGCGCGCACGGGCGACTACGCCGCGGTCTTCAGCGGCCACACGCACGAGCGACACGAGGAGCGCTTCGGTGGAACACTCTGGGTGAACCCCGGGGAGGTTCTCGGCTGGAAGGGAGCGCCCAGCGTCGCGGTGTGGGACGCGTCAGCCAACTCGGTCGAGTTCCTCGCCTTGAGCGGTGCCGCGCGATCGCATACTTGAATCCGCCGAGCGCGTTCGCTAGCTATGAAACGTCGCGCGATTCCAGACGCGTCCGCCGGCTCCCCGCCTCGCCGGGGCGCCGGCGTCGTGCGTTCAACCGGGGGCGTCAGACCTCAAGGGCTCCACCTCGCCGAGGGAGGCCGGGGGCCCAACCGAGTTACAACGGCATGCTGCGCGTGCCCACGTTCGTTGCACCCAGCCGCATCGCGGGCGTCGGACTGTTCGCGGCCACCGACGTCGCCGCCGGTACCGTCATCTGGGAGTTCACCGAGGGCGTAGACTGGCGCATTCCGCCGGAGGACTTCGAGCGGTTTCCAGAGCCGTACCGCTCGAAGTTCCGACACTACGTCTACCAGGAGGAGTCCGGGGTGCTGGTGCTTTGCGGCGACAACGCAAAGTTCATGAACCACCAGGACGATCCCAACTGCGAGGATCCAGAGGGCGACCACACGATCACGCGCCGCGCGATCCGTGCCGGAGAGGAGCTCACCTGCGACTACCGGTCGTTCGATCTGCCCTCGAGGCTCTCCGGCCTGGACTTCGCCTCCACGAACGGCAAGCCGCCACACTCGCGGGCCGGCTCACCCAGGTAGCGATCCGTTGCGTCCCGGCGGCCTTCATGACGCTCACGATCCGGAGCGCGTGGCTCGGGACCTCGTCGCTCACGAGCTCGTTATGATGAAGAGCGGCTTGTCGACGAACGTCGTGTACTTGGGACGGAGTCGATCGACCTCGTAGAACTGGTCGACGTCGACCACCTTCTTCTCGCCGACGACCAGGTCGACGGGCACGGAATCGTATACCCCGTTTCGGATGGCCACCAGCAGCCCGCTGCGGCCCCGCTGGATCAGGTCGAGCGCCAGATTGCCGTACGCCATGGGGACGATGGAGTCGAGCGCGTCGGGGTCCCCCGAGCGCACGAGGTAGCCGAGCCTCTGGCTCACGACGTTGATGTGCTTGCCCTGGTTGAACGCCGGGGACAGGTTCTTGATCGCCGCGGAGATCCGGTCACCGACGCCACCCAGCTTCTTGTGGCCGTACTGGTCGGCCTCGACGCCCTCGAAGACCATCTCGTCCTGACCGGTCATGGTCGCCCCCTCGGAGACGAGCGCGACCGAGTAGCGGCTGGGGTTCATGTTCCGGTCGGCGACGAGCAGCTCCGTGAGTCGCCTGATGTCGAACGGGTGCTCCGGTATCACACACCGATCGGAGGCACCCGCCATGGCGGGCACGAGGGCGGTATAGCCGGCGTACCGGCCGAACACCTCGATGACGAGGATGCGCTCGTGGGACCCGGCGGACGTCCGGAGCCTGTGCGTCAGCTCGATGGTGCGCGTCACGCACGTGCTGAAGCCGATGCAGTAGTCGGTCCCCGGCACGTCGTTGTCCATCGTCTTCGGAATCGCGATGACGCGCACGCCCTCCTCGTGCAGCCTGTGGCCGTACGACAGCGTGTCGTCTCCCCCGATGGGGATCAGCGTGTCGACCCCCAGGAACTCGATGTTCTTCAGGATCTCGTCCGTGATGTCGTTGACCTCCTCCCGGTAGCGGTCCGCAAGATGCTCGGGCACGAGCTCCCTTGGGAGGTGGCTCGGCCGAGTCCTAGAGGTGTGCAGGAAGGTTCCGCCCGTGCGGCCCGCGCGCCGCACGACCTCCGGAGTCAGCTCGATCACCGCGTCGGAGTTGTCCGCCGAGGGGTCTCGCGTCACGTCGACGAGCCCGCGCCAACCCCTGCGGATGCCGAGCACCCGGTATCCTTCCCGGACGGCCCGGATCGTCACGGCCCTGATGGCGGGGTTCAGGCCCGGAACGTCCCCGCCCCCGGTCAGGATCGCGATGCTGCCCTTGCTCACCGGGGCGTGATCTCCCGCATCCAGGCGTCCAGCGCCCGGGCGAAGTACGACGGATTGAAGAGCGTCCAGTCCTCGAGACCGGCCGGAAGCCGGTAGCTCGCCCCGGCCTCCTCGGCCGACATGCCCCGCTCCAAGGCGGAGCGCGCCGCCCCCTCCACGTCGTCGAGCAGGCCGATGTAGGCGTCCAGCGCCACGCCGTCCGCGAGCGGGCCGTGGCCCGGGACGTAGGTGTCGGCACCGAGCGTCCGCATCAGGCGGACCGCCTGGGAGATCCGCGAGGGCGTCGCGTCCACGTAGTTGGGGAACATCGCGTTCCAGACGAGATCGCCGCAGAACGTCACGGAGGGGTCGGCGAGCTCGACCGTCACGTCCGAATCCGTGTGGCCGCGACGCGGCACGACGAGGAGCGAGCGGCCGCCGAGGTCGATCTCCGTCGGCCGCCGCCCGTCGAGGACGCGCACCCGGTCGAGGACGTCCGCGGGCGCTCCCTGATTTCGGGCGCGCGTGAGGTCCCGCGTGACCGAGGTCGCGAGCACGTCCACGTCGCCCCCCGCGCCGACGCCCCGGAGCCCTCCCGTGTGATCGCCGTGGTAGTGCGTGAGCACGACGTGCGTCGGTGGCCGGCCCGCGAGGCGGATCGCCTGCTCCATCATCCAGCGCGCGCCGGCGTCCGACCCGAAGCCCTCGATGAGCGCGACGCCCGTCCGGCCCGAGACGATGCCGCCGTTGCACAGCGTCGTGCGGTCCTCGAGGGGCGTGGAGACGAGCGCCCAGACGCCCTCGGCCAGGCGCTCCAGGCGGCCCCAGGGCTCGGAGGCCACCACGGGAAAGCGCTCCTGCGCGCTCCACGAGGCGCGGCGCCAGAAGGGTGCGGCCGCGGCCATGAGGCCGAGATGCGCCGCGCACGAGGCCGAGCGGCCGATGAAGTCGCGACGGGAGCAGCTGCCGGGGATGTGCACGAGCACCTCGGAGGTACGGTCGCCCATGGCCCGCGGGCCCGAGGCGTCGAAAGCGAGCCCGAAAGCTACAAACGCGCACCTGCACCGGCGACCGGGGGGGGCGCGCGAGCACCCGCCAGGCGTGGCGGGCGGCCCCCTCGCTCGGCGCTGCACCCAGGACGTGCGCCGCCAGTGTGGCGCCGGAGCCAGGTGCGCCAAAGCTGCCGGGACCTCCATCTTGTCAGCCCGATGGGCGCGCTTGTCAGCACGCAGGGCGCGTGACGTGTCCACCCATTGTGCGCTACATTCCGGTCTCCCGGACTAGCCTTTGGAGGATCGATCATGCGTGTCCATGCCCTGTCGCTCTGCCTCGCCGTGGCGTTCGTGCTGCCGGCGGCACCGCTCGCGGCGCAAGTCAACCTCGCTGCCGAAGGCGGCCAGCTGCCCGAGCTCACCGAGTGGACGGTTCCCTACGCCGAATCCCGCCCACGCGACCCGATGGTCGCGCCCGACGGGGACGTGTGGTTCGTGGGCCAGCGCTCGGACTACGTCGCGGTGCTCGACCCGGAGAGCGGCGAGTTCAAGAGATTCGACCTCGAGGAGGGCGCCGGCCCGCACAACCTGGTCGTGGCGAGCGATGGCACGGTGTTCTACACGGGCAACCGGGCGAGCCATCTAGGCAAGCTCGATCCCGAGTCGGGCGAGATCGAGAAGTTCATGATGCCCGACCCGAGCATTCGTGACCCGCATACGCTCATCCTCGACTCACGGGGCGACATGTGGTTCACCGCCCAGAGCGGCAACGTGGTGGGCAAGTTCTGGAGGGAGACCGGCGAGATCCGGCTGGTCCAGGCACCGGAGGTGAGCGACTCACCGCGCGGGGGATCGAGCCGCCCGTACGGCATCGTCGTGGACTCGCAGGACCGGCCGTGGATCGCGCTGTTCAACACGAACCAGATCGGCACGGTCGACACCGAGACCTTCGAGATGACCACCTTCGACCTCCCGCGCCCGGAGGCGCGGCCGCGCCGCATCGGCGTCACGTCGGACGACATCGTCTGGTACGTCGACTACGCGGACGGCTACCTCGGCCGCCTCGATCCCGAGTCCGGCGAAGTGCGCGAGTGGATGATGCCGAGCGGCGAGGAGGCGGCGCCGTACGCCATGGCGGTCGACGACTCGGATCGGATCTGGTTCGTCGAGACCGGCGTGGAGCCGAACATGTTCGTCGGGTTCGATCCCATGACCGAGCAGTTCATCGACGGCGTCCCGCTCGAGAGCGGAGGGGGGACGGTACGTCACATGACCTTCGATCCCGAGACGAACTCCATCTGGTTCGGCGCGGACACCAACACGATCGGCGTGGCGAAGCTCCCGCCGCGGAGACGCGCCGTCTCCGACTGATGGGCGCATACCGAGTGGCACTCGCCGCCGCCCTCACGCTCGTGGGGGCGGCGGCGGCCGTTCCGGCCACAAACATCGACGGGCCACCGCCCGGCCACACGGGCGGATTCGGCGAGCCCACGTGCCTGCTCTGCCACGTCGGTGCCGACCTGAACGGCTACGGGGGGCGCGTCTGGATCCGCGGCCTGCCCGACCGATACGAGCCGGGCGAGCGCTATCTGCTCACGGTCGTGCTCGAGGCCGAGGAGACCGCGGCCGCCGGATTCCAGCTCTCGGCTCGCTATGGATCGGGCGAGCGGCGAGGTGAGAGGGCGGGCGAGCTGGCGTCCGTCGACGGCCGTGTCGCGGTCAGACACGGGGACAACGGCCTCCGCTACGCGCAGCACACTCGGGAGGGCATCCGCACGCCCGATCCGAATGGCGCCACCTGGACCGTTCGATGGACCGCCCCGCCTGGCGCCGATCCCGTGACGCTCAACGTGGCGGCGAACTCCGCCAACGGGGATGATTCGCCGCTCAGCGACCTGGTGTATGTGGCCGAGGTCGTGGTCCGGCCGGAGGGATGAGGGGGGGCATCGTACCCTTGCGCCCCGGCGAACCGCCGGCACATCGTGGCTCTCGGGCGAGGGGGACCCGATGACAATCGACGAGCAGAGGAGCCGGCCCGAGGGTCCGCCAACGACAGCCGAGGCCGTGGAGCCTACGACAGACGAGGCCGTGGAGCTGTCGATCGTCCTGCCGTGTCGCAACGAGGAAGATACGATCGAGGAGTGCATAAGGGACCTCCGGGCCACGATCGATCGGGAGGGGTACAGCGCGGAAATCGTCGTGTGCGACAACGCATCCGAGGACGCCACCGCGATCCGCGCTCGAGGAGCCGGTGCCATCGTGGTCTCGCAGCCGATTCGCGGGTACGGCGCCTCCTGCCTCCGAGGATTCGAGGCGGCCCATGGGAAGTTCGTCGTGATCGCGGACGGGGACGGCACCTACGACCTGTCCAAGCTCCACCGTTTCGTGGAGCCCCTGCGGGCCGGATACGACATGGTTCTGGGGACGCGACGGAACGGCACGATCCTTCCGGGCGCCATGAAACGTCGCCACCGCCACGTCCTCGAGCCCTTGCAGGCGCACTTGCTACGGCGGGCGTTCGGGCTACACGTGTCCGACGTCCGGTGTGGCATGCGCTCGATCCGACGTGATGCGCTCGACCGGCTCCGCTTGGGAGCGGTCGGCATGGAGTTCGCCAGCGAGATGCTCACGGAGGCCGGTCGCGCCGGGCTCGTCACGGTCGAGGTGCCGGTCGAGTTCGGGCCGCGCGCGGTAGGACGCCAACGCCGCAGCGTCGGGGACGGATGGCGCGTCATACGGCAGCTCCTGCTGCTCAGCCCCACGCGGCTGTTCCTGCTGCCGGGCCTCGGCCTCTTCCTGTCGGGGCTCGCGCTCGAGGGCGCGCTGCTGTTCGGCCCGATCCGGATCGGTCCGCTGCGGCTCGACTTCCACTTCATGTTCGTGGGTGGAACGCTCGCCATGCTCGGCACGCAGCTTCTGCTACTCGGCATCTTCGCGAAGACGTACACGCTCGTGCATCAGGTCGGCATCTACGACCCATGGATCGTGCGGTTCCACCAGCTGTACTCGCTCGAGCGAGGCGTGGCCTTCGGCGCCCTGGTGTTCGGGGCGGGCTTGGCCCTCAATCTCTGGATCCTCTCGAGTTGGCTGTCGGGTGGCGCGGGTGACCTGTTCGCCGTGCGTCCGGCCGTGTTGGCGCTCACGCTGATGATCATCGGCGCAGAAGGCGTCTTCGGCTCGTTCTTCATTTCCTTGCTGCGCTCCTCGGGCTTTCATCGGACCTGATGCCGAAACCCGTCTCGATCGTGCTCCCCGTCCGCAACGGCGGCGCTCTCTTCGGCCACCTTCGGCACCACCTGAGCGCCGTGCAGGCGCGTCACGACGTCGAGGTGCTGGTGATCGACTCGGGGTCGACCGATGGCACGGACATCCAGGCGGAGGAGGCGGGCTTCCGCGTGCACCGGATCCCGCCCGAGGAGTTCGACCACGGCCGAACGCGGAACCTCGGTGTACGACTGGCCGAGGGCGAGATCGTGTGCTTCCTCACGCACGATGTGCTGCCGGTCACCCTCGATTGGCCGCTCCGTTTGGCCGAAGCGCTCCGACGTGACGCCGGACTGGCCGGTGTCTACGGCCGCCAGGTCCCCCGAGACGCCAGCACGATGGAGATGTTCTTCGTGTCCATCAACTACCCGGAGCGGCCGCTGCGATTCGATCCGCGGCCGAACGGCCACCACCCTCGTCCGGGCCGTGTGCTCTTCTCCAACGCGTTCAGCGCCGTGCGACGCAGCGTCGTGCTGAAGGTGCCGATCCCCGAGGACGCGCAGTACAGTGAGGATCAGATCTGGGCGCACAGGGCCCTGCAAGCGGGGTGGTCGATCGGTTACGAGCCTTCGGTGGAGGCGCTGCACGCGCACGTCTACTCGTTCAAGGGGCTGTTCCGTAGGAGCTACTCCGTCGGCCGGGCGCTGCGGCAGGTCGGCATCGATGGCGGCGCGAGCTGGCGTGAGTCGGCTGCCTTCTTGAGCGAGGAGATCCGCTACTTCGTGCGCCAGGGACACATCCACCGCCTGCCGCAACTGCTGCCGTACGAGTTCCTCCGCTGGGCGGGGTTCCAGGTAGGGCGAAGCGGGCTGACGCTGTGGGCGGGCACGCGGGGATGGTGGGCGGGGGAGGGCGCGCGTGGGTGACTCCTCGGGGTCGCTCGACCGCCAAGCGGCCCTGCAGGACACCTGGGTGCTCGTCCCGGCACGCGGCGGCTCCCGTGGCGTGCCGGGCAAAAACCTGCGCGTGTTGGGCTCGCGACCGCTGATCCTGCACGTCCTTGACACGCTGAGCCGGATTCTACCGGCCGATCACGTCATCGTGAGCACCGAAGACGCCGAGATAGCACGCGTGTGCGCGAGCTCGGGGACGGTCCACCATCGTTCGCCGGAGCTCGCCGTGGACGATGCCACGCTGGACGCGGTGGCGCTGGAAGTGGGTCGCTGGCTCGTGGCAGAGCATGGCGCCGAGCGGGGGCACCTCCTGCTCACCGTCCAGCCCACCAGCCCCTTCCTCAGCGCGGCGAGCGTGCGGGCATGCGTGCGTCGGCTTCGGGAGGGATGTCGCACGGTGCTCACGGTGAAGGACGACCGCCACCTCAGGTGGAGCATCGACGATCAAGGCAATCCGCATCCGCTCTACGAAGCGCGCGTCAACCGTCAGCAGCTGCCGGCGACATTCGTCGAGACAGGCGGCATCATAGGCTCGCGCATCGGCGACCTGTTGGATAGCGGTACGCGCATCGCCCGACCCATGTCTCTCGTCGAGCTCCCTCCGGACGAGGCGCTGGACATCGACAGCCATCAGGACTGGGCCATCGCCGAGTTCATGCTGAGCCGTCGCCGCATCGTGATCCGGGCCGACGGCGCTCGCTCGCTCGGCTTGGGGCACGTGCACCGTGCCCAAGCGTTGGCCTACGAGCTCGCTCATCACGATGTGACGATCGTGACACGCTCCGACGGCGTCTTCGAGTTGGGCCGGGAGGTGCTCGCCCGAGGGCCCTATCACGTGCACGAGCTCCGCTCCGCGGAGGACTTCCCGGACCTCCTCGAGGCGCTCCGACCGGACATCACCGTCCTAGACGTATTGGACACGGACGAGCGGTTCGTGCGCGGCGTGGCGGGGCGCTCCGGGTTCGTGGTGTCCATCGAGGATCTGGGACCGGGCAGCCGGTTCGCCGATCTCGTGATCAACGACCTCTATACCGACCTCTATCCTCAGGAAAACCACTGGTATGGGGTCCAGCACGCGCTCCTCGGGCGACAGTTCGATCAACTCGTGCCCAGCGCTGACGGCCCGGCGCCGCCCGCGGACGGACCGGCGGGGTCCGTGGCGCGCGTGCTCGTTTCCTTCGGAGGAACGGACCAACGAAACCTCACCGTGCGCACGCTGGAGGCGCTATCGGAGATCGCCTGCGGCGCCGCGGTGGACGTGGTCCTGGGGCCCGGATATGCGCACGAGCCGGTCGACCTCGACTGCTACGGACTCCACGGCGAGGTCCTCCGCGACGTGCGTGACATGGTCGCGGTCATGCGGAGGGCGGATCTCGCCGTGACGAGCGCGGGACGAACGGTCACCGAGCTCATGGTCGTGGGCGTGCCCACACTGGTGCTCTGCCAGAACCTCCGGGAGTTGCGGCACACGCACGCCTCGGGGCCCTTCGGCGTCATGAACCTCGGGCTCGGGGAGCACGTCGCGGTCTCCACAATCGCCGAGCACATCAACCTCCTGCTGCAGGACGAGGGATTGCGCCGCGACATGCGACGTCGCGCGGCGGGAGCCGTGCGCGGAAGGTCGAACGCCGACATCTGTCGCCGGATCATCGAGCGCGCCGAAGAGAAGCGGTCGGCACGTCAGTGACACGGACCTTCGACATCGACGGTCGCCCGGTCGGCCCGAAGCATGCCCCCTACATCATCGCCGAGGCGGGCGTGCATCACGCGAACGATGTCGAGCTCGCGTGCCGTTACGTGGACGCCGCCCACGACGCCGGCGCCGACGCCGTGAAGTTTCAGACGTACTCCTCCGACCGGCTCGCCGCCCACTGGGCTCCTACGTACTGGAGCGACGCGCAGGGTCGCACGCAGCACGAGATCTTCGCCGAACGGGCCCTGCTCTCGGTCGACGAGTACGAGCGGATCGCGCGGCACGCGCACGAGGTGGGCATGACGTTCCTGTCCACGCCGTTCGACCCGGAGGCAGCGGCGTTCCTGGCCGGACTGGACATGCCCGCGTTCAAGATCGCGTCGGCCGACATCACACACCTGCCGCTGCTGCGCGAGGTCGCGTCGTTCGGCAGGCCGGTGCTGCTCTCGACGGGCGCATCGTCCATGGATGAGGTGCGCGCCGCCGTCGAGGCGCTGGCGCCGAGCGGGGTCCCGGTCGGCCTGCTGCACTGCTCCCTGGCGTACCCCACGCAGATCGACGATGCGAACCTACGCAGGATCGAGCTCCTCGCCCACGAGTTTCCGGACCACGTGATCGGATATTCCGACCATACGCTACCGGAGGAGACCGAGCTGGCCTGTCCGCTCGCCGTGGGGCTCGGCGCGGCCATCGTCGAGAAGCATTTCACGCTCGATCGTTCGCTTCCAGGCGACGATCACTACCACGCGGTGGACCCGTCCGGGCTCGCCCGGCTGGTCGTCTCTTGCAGGCAGGCCGCGGCCATGACCGGCGAGGCCGAGGAGATGCGAGCGTGTGAGCTGCCCGCTCGGAGCTATGCACGCCGTAGCATCGTGGCCGCGCGCCCCATCGGTGCGGGTGAGCAGCTGAGCGCGGACCACCTGGACTTCAAGCGGCCGGGCACGGGATTGGCGCCTGGCCTGCTGCACCGGCTGCTCGGGAAGCGCACGCTGCGCGCGCTGCGGCGCGACGAGCTCGTCCGGCTGGAGGACGTCGAGTGAAGCTGGCAGCCGAGCGCGTCGCCCCGGCGGACCCGCAACCGGCTTCAGATCGGCCCGGACGGTACCTGCTCCTCACGGGTGCAAAGGTGAACGCCGGTGACTTCCTGATCCGACAGCGCTGCCTGGGGCTTCTCGCGACACTCAAGCCGCGGGCGGAGATCCGGGAGCACGACCGATGGGAACCCCTGGATTCCACGGTCGCGAACTGGGCTGATGCCGTGGTGCTCTGCGGCGGGCCGGCTCTCCAGCCCGCGGTCTATCCGGACATCGTCCCGTTGACCCCCTCGCTCGATGAGATTCGTGCGCCCATCATCGCCCTGGGCCTCGGATGGAAGGGGATCCCCGGAGATGCGTGCACGGAGCGGACCTATCGCTTCACGGCAGGCGGACGGCGCCTCGTTCAGCGACTCGTGCGGGACGACTGGGCGATCTCTTGCCGGGACGCCGCGACCGAACGTGTGCTCGGTGCCTGCGGCGTGAGCCGCACGGTCATGACCGGCGACCCCGCATGGTTCGACCCGGAGAACCTGGGACGACCGTTCGAGGCGCCAACCGACCTGGGCGTTTGCCTCGTGTCGATGCCGGCGTCGTCGAGCTTCTTCCGACAATCCTTGGAGCTCCTGCGGGCGCTTCGTCGTCGCGGCACGGCCCGCAGGCTGATCGC
>Ga0302046_10000750_pt1 | contig 31436 bp, 26 predicted proteins | sample RVTome_11_FD_200261 | JGI IMG/M metagenome (GOLD analysis project Ga0302046, IMG submission 200261) | Soil microbial communities from uranium-contaminated site in the Upper Colorado River Basin, Wyoming, United States - RVT147D111 (version 2) ...
GTTGGGCTTGATCGAGATGCCCGGTATCGCGAAGGTCCACGGATTGCCGAGCTTGCCGGCGATGGCGGTGAGATCGTAGCCGCCGCCGTGGGCCTGAAAGAAGCCGCGCGGCGACTCGAGAATGCCGAGCGCGGCCGTCCAGCCCGCCCGCGCGAAATCGGCGGCGATGACGCCGGCCTCGGCAGCCCGGCCGGCGTGCAACGGCTTGGTCATGGTGCCGAAATTCTCGCGCAAGCCGGCCGCCTGGCTCGCGGCAATGCTCAAGGTGCGCCGCGTCGTGTCGAGGTCGAGGCCATAGAGCCTGGCCGCGGCCGCGGCCGAGGCGAACACGCCGCAAGTCGCCGTGGAATGGAATCCATGTTGATAATGGCGCGGCGAGATGGCCTCGGCGATCTTGGTCTCGACTTCCACGCCGAGGTTGTAGGCGAGCAGAAAATCGCGGCCCGAGGCATCGAGCGACTCGGCGAGCGCGAGCGCCGCCGGCAGGCACGGCGCGGTCGGGTGCGTGAGCAATCCATAGACGCGGTCGTTGGCGACCGCGAGCTGGGTATCGTCGAAATCGTCGGCGTGCACGCCGATGCCGTTGGCGAACGCCGCGAAGCGCTCCGGTACGCGCTGCGAGGTACCGATAACCGTGGTCTGGCCGGAAAGTTTTTGCGACCGCAGGTAGGCTTGCACGATGTGGCCGCTTTCGGCGACCGAGCCGGAGAGGGCGAGCCCCAGGCCGTCGAGTATCGACTTGCGCGCCAGCACGATGACGTCCGCGGGCAAGGTATCGTATGCGGTGGCCACGATGAAGGCCGCCACCTCACGCGTGAGGTGCTCGCCGTGCTTGGACGCGATGTCGGGCGTGTAGTGCTTGATGCTCGTATTGGGGGATGCGGTCATGCGGGTGCTCCAGTGCGCGTTACGCCGGCATCGTCAACGCAGGCCGCCTCACGGGCGGGCGCGCATGCGCTTGTAGGCGGCGCGCACCGGCGCGTTGAAGATGCTGATCAGGCCCAAGGCGAAAAACAACATCGAGATCGGGCGGGACAAGAACCCGGTCCACTGCTGATCGAAGATGATCATCGACTGCGCCAGCGAGGTTTCGACGAGGCCGCCGAGCACCACGCCCATGATGATCGGCGCAGGGCTGAAGCCGTAGCGCTTGAGGCCGAAGCCGAGCAGCCCGGCGATGAGCATGACCCAGACGTCGACCATGGACTGCTCGAGGCCGTAGGCGCCGACGAAACATAGCGCGAACACGGTGGGCCACAGCAGCGTCGTCGGCACCAGGCTGATGCGCGAGAAGACCTTCGCGCCGATCAGCCCGACGACGAGAAACAACGCGTTGGCGAGCAGCATCGCGAAAAAGATGCCGTAGAGCAGCCCGGGCTGCTCTTCGAAGAGATAGGGCCCGGGCCGCAGGCCCTGCACCTGCAGGCCGCCGAGGATCACGGCGGCGGTCGCGCTGCCGGGGATGCCGAGCGCGAGCGTGGGGACCATCGACCCGCCGGTAGCGGCGTTGTTGGCGGCCTCGGGACCCGCGATGCCTTCTATCGCGCCGTGGCCGAATTCCTCGGGGTGTTTCGACCAGCGTTTCGCCTCGTTATACCCGATCATGGCGGCCATGGTGCTGCCCTCGGCCGGCAGCACGCCGATGAAGGTGCCGATGCCGCTGGAGCGCAGGATCGCGCCCCTGACGCGGCGAAAATCTTCCCGGCTCGGTAGCCGCACGGCCGACACCGCGACGCTGATCTTCTTCTGGCCGAGGAGCTGCGCCTGGCTCAGCAGCTCCGTGATCGCAAACAAACCGATCAGCACCGGAATGAAGTGGATGCCGTCGTAGAGCTCCGGGACGCCGAAAGTGAAGCGCTCCACTCCGGTCGTGAGGTCCACGCCGATGGTCGCGATCAGCAATCCGAAGCAGCCGCCGATGAGATTCTTGAGCGGCGCCTCGCCGCTGATCGAGGACAGCATCGACAAGCCGAATACCGCCAACGCAAAGTATTCGGGCGGCCCGAAGCTATAGGCCATTCTCGCGAGCAGCGGTGCCGCGAACAGCAGCACCAGCACGCTGAATATTCCGCCGCAGGCGGATGCCACGGCCGCAATCCCGAGCGCCCGCCCGGCCTCGCCCTTGACGGCGAGCGGGTAGCCGTCGAAAGCCGTGGCCGCGGCCGGCGGCGCCCCCGGCGCGTTGATCAGGATCGCCGTGATCGAGCCGCCGAAAGTCCCCGCGCAGTAGAGCGCCGACAAGAGCGCGATCGAGGGGATCGGGTCCAGATACAGCGAGAACGGCAGCAGCAGCGCCACCGCCATCGACGAGGACAGACCGGGCAGCGCGCCGACGATGACGCCAATGATCGTGCCCGCGACGATGAGGCCGATCACCATCGGATCGGTGAACACCGGCAATGCGTATTCGAGGCCCGGAAAAGCCATGCCGACGGCCGATTAGAAAAACGACTCGAACAGCCGGCCGGCAGGGAAACGCACGCCGAGCGCAATGCTGAACACGAGATAGACGCTCACCGGCAGGCCGCCGGCGAGCAGGCCGATGGGCACGAGTCGCCGCTCGCCCCACGCGAGCGGCAGAATCACCGCGACCAGGATCAGCGTCAACCAGGTTCCGAGATAGCCGAGCGAGAAGCCCGTGACGAGCACGATGCCGGCGGTGACGAACACGGCGGGCTTCACGCCGGCGTTCTCCCGAGCGGGCTTCCGCAAATTCCCCAGAGTCAGTGCGACGCTCAACAGCGCGATGATCGCCAACACCAGCCGCGGGAAAAAGGTCGGCGGAACGTTCTGCGACAGCATCGGCGGGACTTCGTCGAAACCCGTCGTCAGCCAGAACACGAATGCGCAGAACGCGATGAGGAAGACGCCGATCAGGCTGTCCTGGTTTTTCATACCGGAGGATGGTTGTTATTGTTCTGTGACAATGCCGAGATCGATCATCGCCTGGCGGGCGTCCGCGTAGAGCCGCTCGACCTGAGCGCTCCAGGCTTCCCGCCCGGCAACGCTTCTCGCATCGAGACCCGAGCCGTGCAGGTAGTCTTGATAGTTCTCCTGGCGCATGCCCTCGAGCATGCCGCGCTCCAGCGCCTCGATGCGGTCTTCGGGCGTGCCTTTGAGCACGAGATAGCCTCTGACCGTCGAAAACACGACGTCGTAGCCGAGCTCCACGGTCGTCGGCACGTCGGGAATCGACTCGAGCCGCTCCTCGGCCATGACGGCCAACGCGCGGAAATCGCCGCGCTGAATCTGATCGAGCGCCTCGGTGAGATTGAGCCCGGCGGCATCGACGCTGCCGCCCATGAGGTTGGTGACGATCTCGCCGCCGCCCGAGAACGGCACGACGCTGAGCTCGGTTGCGGCTTTCTGCGCGAGCACCGCGCCGGCGACGTGATCGACGCCGCCGATCTGGGTCGTGCCCCACTTGATCGGGCGCTGCCGGCCCAGTTCGATGAGGTCGTTCAGGGTTTGCACCTGGCTGTCGTGGCGCACCATGACGACGATCGGGTCGTCGGTAGCTCTGGCGACCGCGACCAGGTCGTCGATCTTCAGCGGACCCTGGCCGCGCGCGATCGCGAACAGGTGTGTCGGCGTGATTGCGAGCACGGTGTAGCCGTCGCGCGGACGGCTATTGACGTAGTTCATTGCGACGACCCCGCCGCCGCCGGTTCGGGGCACGACCGCCATATTGACGTCGAGCGCCAGCTTGGTGCCGAGCACCATCGAGCGCGCGGTGGCGTCGGTGCCGCCGCCGGGCGAGGCGTGGGTCACGATATCGATGGGGCGCGTGGGGTAGGGTTGTTGCGCGGTCGTCGCGGCTGTCACGAGGACGCCGCCGAGGACCGCCGCGATCGCGGTAAGCCGCCAGGCGGCCGTTTTTGCGTTGTTGTTCATGGATGTAACCTTACCATGAGGCCGGCTAGGGCGGCGCGGGCGCTCAAACGTTGAAGCGAAAATGAATGACGTCGCCCGCCGCGACGACATAATCCCGGCCCTCCAGTCGCATCTCGCCGGCGGCTTTCGCGCCGGCTTCGCCGCGCCGCTCGATGAACCGCTCGTAGGCGATGACCTCGGCGCGGATGAAGCCGCGCTGGAAATCGGTGTGGATCTCGCCGGCGGCGTCGTAGGCGGTCGCGCCGCGGCGCACGGTCCAGGCGCGGACCTCCTTCGGCCCGGCTGTGTAGAAGGTCTGCAGGCCGAGGAGGTTGTAGGCGGCCGCGATCATGCGGTTGAGCCCCGGCTCCTCGAGCCCGAGCTCCTCGAGAAATTCCTGCTGCTCCACCGTGGGAAGCTGGGCGAGCTCGGCCTCGAGCGCGGCGCAGATCACTACGGCGGGAACGCCGTGGCTCGCCGCTCGGGCGACGACCCGCTCGGCGTGCACGTCGTCGCTGTCGGCGGCTTCGCCGACGTTGGCGACGTACATCGTCGGCTTCGCCGTAATGAGATGCATGCCGTGCAGCAGCTCCTGCCCAGCGCGGTCGAGCTGCATCGCTCTGACGGGCTCGCCGGCTTCGAGGCTCGCGACCACGCGGGCGAGCAGCTTGTGCCAGGCGACCGCATGCTTTTCGTTGGTCTTCGCCTGACGCTCGGCTTTCTGGAGGCTTTTCTCCGCGGTTTCGAGGTCGGCGAGCATGAGCTCGGTCTCGATGATCTCGATATCGCTGAACGGATCGATGCGCCCGGAAACGTGCGTCACGTCCTCGTCGGCGAAGCAGCGCACGAGGTGAAGAATCGCGTGGGTCTCGCGGATGTGCGATAGAAACTGGTTACCGAGCCCTTCGCCTTTCGACGCGCCCTCGACCAAGCCCGCGATGTCGACGAACTCCACGACCGTCGGCACGACCTTCTCCGGCTTGACGATCTCCGCGATCGCGGCGAGCCTGGGATCCGGTACGGCGACGATGCCGACGTTCGGATCGATGGTGCAAAACGGGTAATTCTCGGCGGGAATCGCCGCCGCGGTCAGCGCGTTGAACAGCGTCGACTTGCCGACGTTGGGCAAGCCCACGATCCCGCATTTGATACCCATCAGTCGTCGGCGACCGCGTCGTTTTGCGCTTTGCGATTGGGCTTCGGCTGCCGCCCTCGGCTGTGGAGCTGAGTCATCGCCCGCTCCGGGCCCTGCTCCAACAGCACCGGGATCGCTTCCGCCGCGGCCACCACGGACTCGAGGATTTTTTCCTGCTCTTCGGGCGTCGGGCGGCGGAGCACGTAGCCGACCACGGCTTCGCGCTGTCCGGGTCCCGGATGGCCGATGCCGAGCCGAAGCCGCCAGAACTCGCCGCCGACGCATTCGACGACGTCCCGCAAGCCGTTGTGGCCGCCGTGGCCGCCGTCGAACTTGAGCTGAGCGCGCCCCGGGTCGAGGTCGAGCTCGTCGTAAGCCACCAGCATGCGCTCCGGCGGAATCTTGAAGTAACTCATCGCCGCCGCGACCGACCGGCCGCTGTCGTTCATATAGGTCTGCGGCTTCAGTAACCGGACTCGCTGCCCTTGGATCTCGACCTCGGCGAGCGCGCCCGCCAGACGGCGGTTCGGCTTGAAAACGGCGCCGCACTCGCGCGCGATCAGATCGACGAGCCAGAATCCCGCGTTGTGGCGAGTCGGTAGATGCGCCGGGTCCGGATTGCCGAGTCCGACGATGAGCTCGATCGCGTGCGCCATGGACGAATTCTCACTTTCTCGGTTGCGCTCAGATTACCCGGGCACGCTCCGGCGCTCCATTCCGGGCGGGGGTGCGCCGGCGCATCATGAAAAAGGCCGCCCACAGGCGGCCTTTCGCGCAGCTCGGCCGCGGGGTCAGTCCTCCGTGGGCTCCGCGGGCGCCGCCTCGCCGGCTGCCTCGGTGGGCACCTCCGGCACCAAGGCCTCGGCGACCTGCTCTTCTTCCTCCCGCCTCGGCGGGTTGATAGCGATGACTGCGGGATCCTGCCCGTGCGAGAGCGCCACGAACTCGACGCCTTCGGGCGGCTTGATGCTGGAGAGATGCAGGAGCTGATTGAGCTCGAGCTCGGTGACGTCGAGCTCGATGAACTCCGGCAGGTCCTTCGGCAGGCAGCTCACCTCGATCTCCGTGAGCAGGTGTGCGATCTCGCCGCCTTGCAGCTTGACGCCCTTGGCGGCGGCTTCGCCGATGAAACGGATCGGCACGTCCAGCGTGATCTTCTCGTCTTCGAGAATACGCTGGAAGTCCATGTGTAGAATCTGGCGCTTCACCGGATGAAAGTGCACGTGCTTGACGATCACGGGCTGGCTGTTCTGGCCCTCGCTCAGCGTAATGATGCTGGTGAAGAACGCCTGCCGCTCCATGTGGCGAAACAGGCTGTTCTGATCCAGCGATATCGGCCGCGGATCGCGTCCCGCGCCGTAGACAATCGCGGGAACACGCCCCTCGCGGCGCAGCCGCCGGTTGCCGCTCGTACCGAGCGCCGCGCGGGTCTCGAATTGCAGCTCGAAGCCGGTGCTCATGGCTTTCTCCTCCAGGGGGCGCGGATGATATCAGGGGAGCCTGGTCGACGGCTAGTCGACGTAGAGGGAGCTGACCGACTCGGCGTCGCTGATACGGCGCAGCGTCTCGGCCAGGAGCTCGGCGACGCTGAGCTGGCGAATTTTTGAGCAGGCCTCGGCCTGGGGGCTCAGCGGTATGGTGTCGGTGACGACGAGCTCGTCGATGACCGATTCTTCGATCCGCTCGACCGCCGGGCCCGAGAGCACCGGATGGGTGATATAGGCGACCACGCGCGTCGCATCGCGCTGCTTGAGAACCTCGGCCGCCGCGCACAGCGTGCCGGCGGTGTCCACGAGATCGTCGATCATGACGCAGGTCTTGCCGCTGACCTCGCCGATGACGTGTATGACCTGCGCCATGTTGGGCTGCGGCCGGCGCTTGTCGATGATCGCCAGATCGGCCTGGTGCAGGCGCTTCGCAAGCGCCCGCGCCCTGACCACGCCGCCGACGTCCGGTGAGACGACGACCATGCGCTCGTACTCCTGTTTCCAGACGTCGCCGAGCAGCACCGGCGAGGCGTAGACGTTGTCGACCGGAACGTCGAAGAAACCTTGGATTTGGTCGGAATGCAGATCCACCGTGAGCACCCGATCGATACCGGCGGCGCCGATCAGGTTGGCGACGAGCTTGGCCGTGATCGGCACGCGGCTCGCGCGCGGCCGGGTGTCCTGCCGCGCAAAGCCGAAGTAGGGAATCAGCGCCGTGATCCGGCCGGCCGAGGCCCGCTGGCAGGCGTCCGCCATGACCAGAAGCTCCATGAGGTTCTCGGCGCCCGGCGGACAGGTGGGCTGCACCAGGAACACGTCGCGGCCGCGCACGTTCTCCATGATCTCGACGTTGACCTCGCCGTCGCTGAAGCGGCCGACACTGATCTTGCCTAGCGGTATGCGCAGGTGATGGGCGATGCTTTGCGCCAATGCCGGGTGGGCATTTCCGGAAAATATGGTGGCGGGTCCGAGGTCCAAGCTGAGCTCCTAAACATCTGCGGCGCAGGGTTGGCTGGGGTGGCAGGATTCGAACCTGCGAATGACGGGATCAAAACCCGTTGCCTTACCGCTTGGCTACACCCCAGCAGGCAGGGCGGTATTGTGCTGCCGCCCCGGCGCCCAGTTCAAGGCGAGGGCAGCCAGCTGTCAACGACCACGCGGAACTCGAGCCGGTCGTAGCCGAGATCGATACGACGCGGAATCAGCACGCCGGAGGCAAGCTGGTAGCTGCCGAACTCGAGCTGCCAAAGCCTCTGCTCGAGCCGCGCCAGTGCGGCATCCGGGCCCAGCCGCTCCTCGGCGGCGTAATGCGGATCCGGCACGCCGAGCAGCCAGCGCTGGAAGCTGGTCACGGGCAGCCACCAGCCGAGGATCTCGGAGAGTTCCTGCTCGGGCGAGGTCAGCTTCCAGGTTTCGCCGCGTGCATCGACGATCAGGGCTTCCGGCGGACCGGCGACGCGCAGCAGATTGGCGCCCAGCGGGCTTCTGACGATCAGCGTCAGATCGTCGCCGCTCTGCAACCACTGAAAACGGCCCTGAAAGGCGCTTTCGCCGGTATCGACGGCAATGCGGCCGCGCATTTCCCAAGCGCCCACGGACTCTAGGTAGTCGCGCCGCTGCGTATAGCTCATGCCGTCGCCCAGCCGGACCTGGTGCGCGCAGCCGGCCAGAGTTGCCGCGAGTGTGAAGAGGATGACGGCGACGGGCCGACGCCGGGTCATGGTCCGATGCGCTGCCTGACGTTTTGCAGGTGCGGGCTGTCCGGGTGTTCCTCGAGGGTGCGCTGCAACAGCTCCCGGGCCTCGCGCTCGTTGCCTAGCGCAAACTGCACGTCGACGATGTGCGCCGCAACCTCCGGATCGGGAAACAGCTCGTAGGCTCTCTGCAGGTGCTCGAGCGCCGCCTCGAGCTCTCCCAAGTGGAACAGCACCCAGCCCATGCTGTCGATGATCGCGGCATTGTCGGGCTCGATTTCGAGCGCGCGCTCGATGTAGTCGTGCGCTTCATGGTGGCGGCTCATCGAATCCGTGAGCAGATAGCCCAGCGCGTTGAGCAAACCCGCGTCGTCCGGTGCATCGGCGACGAGCTGTTCGAGCGCCGCCGCGGCTCTGCGCAGCCTGCCTTGCTCTTGATACAGCAATGCCTGCGCGTAACGCAGCGATACGTTGTCCGGATACTCGCGCAGCGCATCGCCCAGCAAGTCTTCGGCGAGCCCCAGCTCGTTTTCGCTGACCGCGTCTTGCGCTCGCACGAGGAAGATCTGCAGCTTCGCCTGTTCGAGCAAGGAGCTCTCGGGATTCTCGGCGACGGCGTCGTCGATGAGCTGCATCGCTTCCTCGTCGCGGTCCATGCGCATCAGAAGATCGCTCTGGGCGACGAACATCTCGATCTCGAAATCCGGGTTCGCGATCCCGAACTCGCGGAGATGCTGGAGCGCACCCTGCGCATCGTTGAGCCGCGTGTAGAGAACATTGGCGGCGCGCAACTGCGCTTCGACGGCATTCGAGCCCGACGTCACACGGGAATAAGAGCGCATCGCCTGCAACGAATCGTCTTCCGACTCGGCGATGCGGCCGAGATAGTAGAAGGCTTCGTCGCGATACCGCGGCTGAGCGCGCAGCTCGTTGAAATGCCCTTTGGCGGCTTCGAGCTCATTCTGGGTCAGGGTCAGAAAAGCGAGCGCACGAATGGCCTCGGGAAGCCCCGGGCTCTCCTCGAGTATCCGGTCCAACCGCTCGCGCGCGGCATCTTCGTGTCCCGCGGACAAGAGCAGCTCGGCGTATTGGAGCTGCACCTCGATCTCGTCGCTGTCCGCCGCGAGGCCCTCCACGAGCGCCAGACCTTCCTCGGCCCTGCCCGCGAGCACCAGGGCGCGCGCCAGCAGCAGCTGCGCCTGATCCCACTGAGGCCTGAGCGCCACGGCGCGTTGCGTGCTTTCCAGGGCGGCCTCGACGTCGCCCGATCTCAATGCGAGCCTTCCCAAGCCGTAGTGACCTTCGGCGATCTCGGGGTAGCCCGCCACCAGCCGCGAGACCAGAGCAGTCACGCTTTGCTCGTCGCGCTCGCCGAACAAGAGCTCGATGATCAGTGCGAGGCCCGCCCCCGGGTTTTGAGCCGTCGCGAGCAGCTCCTCGAACACCGTCACGGCGCCATCGAGATCGCCGTTGCGCAGCAGGAAGATGCCGAGAAACTGCGCCGCGCGGAAATCGTCCGGGTTCAGCGCCTTCCAACGGCGAGCCGCCGAAAGTCCGAGGTCGTCGAGGCCGATCTCGTGAGCCACTTCCGTCGCGAGCGCTGCCCAGCGCGAGTCCTCGGAGATTTGCGCGGCCGCGAGGTAGTGCTCGGCGGCGCTCTCGAACTGCTCGCGCTCCCGCGCGATCTCGCCCAGCAGCACGTGAGAATCGACGTCGACCCGGCGATCGCCGACGCTGGACATTCCGCCGGTTGCGCAACCGGCAAGCCATGACAGCAACAGTGCCGACAGGAGTTTGATGGGAGTGGCCATGAGTTGCGTCTGAGACTATACCCTAAAAGCGACAGCCCGCCTGCGGCGCCGCGCCGGATCCGGTCCGGCGCGGCTTGTGTCCGTTTGGGGATTCACTGACAATTCGCGTGCACAACGGGCCGGGTTCCCGGCCCTGCGCATTCTCATGGAGGCGTCGATGGACGACCTGCAATCATTGATCGGTCAATGGCTGGACCCACAGCTCGCGACGACGCTGTTGCTGAGCTGGGGCGGCCGCTTGGCCGCGGCGTTGCTGCTCTTCCTGATCGGCCGATGGGCGGCTAAGGGGCTGACCGGCTGGTTCCGCAAAGCCGTCGCCAGGGCCGGCGTGGAGGAGACGCTGGCCCGCTTCTTGAGCAACCTCGTCTATATATTGCTGGTCACGCTGGTGGTCATGACGGCGGTCAGTACCTTGGGCGTCGACACGACCGGCTTTCTTGCGATCCTCGGCGCCACCGGCCTGGCCGTCGGTTTGGCGCTGAAGGACTCGCTGTCGAATTTTTCGGCCGGAGTCATGCTGGTGTTCTTTCGGCCGTTCAGGGTCGGCGATTTCATAGAAGCCGCCGGTATTGCCGGCACCGTGGACAGCATCAAGATCTTCAGCACCGTTCTCAAGACGCCCGACAACCGGGTCATCACGGTTCCGAATGCGCTGATCTACGGGGCCACGATTACCAACTATTCCGCCGAGCCGACGCGGCGCGTCGACCTGACGATCGGCATCGGCTACGACGACGATATCGGGCGCGCGAAAGCGCTGATTCAAGGCGCCATAGCCAGGGACAACCGGATTCTCGAGGAACCGCCTTCGGCGCTATTGCTCATGGAATTCGGCGAGAGTAGCGTGAATCTCGCGGTTCGCGTCTGGGTGCGCACGATCGACTACTGGCAGGTTCGCAGTGATCTCATGGAGAGCATCAAGCGCGCTCTCGAGGGAGCCGGGCTGTCGATTCCGTACCCGCAGCGGGACGTTCATATCGTAAGCTCCGTCAGCAACGGCGTGTGAAGGCATCGATCGAGGAAAAGCTCTCCCGCCTGGCGGATCGCTTCGAGGAGATCGGCCACCTCTTGAGCGACCCGGCGGTCATCTCCAACAACGACAGATTCCGAGAGCTGTCGAAGGAGTATTCGCGGCTCGAGCCGATCGCCAAGGATTTCGGCGCCTATCGGAATCTTTCCCACGAAATCGCCGGCGCGCGCGAGATGTCGCTCAGCGAGGATGTCGGGCTCCGTGCCCTCGGTGAAGAGGAGGTCGAAAGCCTGCTGGAGAAGCTCGAGCGGCAAGAGCAACGCTTGACCGTGCATCTGATCCCGGTGAACCCGGACGACGACGCCAATCTGTTTCTAGAGATCCGGGCGGGCACGGGCGGCGACGAGGCCGCGTTGTTCGCCGGAGACCTGTTTCGAATGTACAGCCGATACGCGGAGCACAAGGGCTGGCGCGTCGAAGTCCTGAGCGCCAGCGAGGGCGAGCACGGTGGTTACAAAGAGATCATCTCCAGGGTCGTCGGCAAGGGCGCGTATGCAAAGCTCAAGTTCGAGTCGGGTGCCCATCGCGTTCAGCGCGTTCCCGAGACCGAGTCCCAGGGACGCATACATACTTCCGCTTGCACGGTCGCGGTGCTGCCGGAGCCGGACGACATCGAAGAGGTCACGGTCAATCCGGCCGATCTGCGCGTGGATACCTACCGGGCCTCCGGCGCTGGCGGACAGCACGTCAACAAGACCGACTCGGCCGTGCGCTTGACTCATCTGCCGAGCGGCATCGTGGTCGAATGCCAGGACGAGCGCTCGCAGCACAAGAACCGGGCACGTGCCATGGCGCTGCTGAAAGCCAAGCTCCGAGACGCGGAAGTCACCCGCCAGCAGACCGAGACGGCGCAACGGCGTCGCAGCCTCGTCGGCACCGGCGACCGGTCGGAGCGAATTCGCAGCTACAACTATCCCGAGGGCAGGGTGACCGACCATCGCATCGACTTGAAGCTCTATCGGCTCGACGAGATTCTCGAAGGCAAGCTCGACTTGCTCGTCGAGCCGTTGACCAACGAGCTGCAAGCCGAGCTGCTCGCCGCCGTCGGCGAGGAGTAACGCCGATGGTTTCCGCCAATGAGGGCGAGGCGCCCGATTCTTTCGGCCAGCTCGTCGATTGGGCTTCAACGAGACTCGCATCGAGCAGCTCGAGTCCCCGGCTCGATGCCGAGCTGCTCGTCGCGAGCGTCGCGGGCATCCGCCGCAGCGCCGTGCTCGCCTATCCGGAGCGGCGTCTCGGGGGCAGTCGACGCGAGCGATTCACGGAGCTCGTGCAACGCCGCTTGAGCGGCGTGCCGCTGGCCTATCTCACGGGCACGCGCGAGTTCTTCTCGCTCGAGCTCGTGATACGTGCCGGCGTTCTGGTGCCGCGCCCGGAGACGGAGCTGCTCGTCGAGCAGGCGCTGGCGCAGATCGGGACGGAACGGAGCGTCGAGATTCTGGATCTCGGCACCGGCTGCGGCGCGATCGCGCTGGCGCTCAAGGATGCGCGACCGTTGGCCGAGATCGCGGCGGTGGATCTGAGCGCGACGGCGCTGGCCGTCGCGCGCGAGAACGGCGAGCGGCTCGGGTTGGCGGTGAGCTGGCTCGAGTCGGATTGGTTCGCGGCCGTTGCGGGGCGCAGCTTCGATCTGATTGTCGCGAACCCGCCTTACGTCGCGAGCGGCGATCCGCTCCTTGCGGGCGATCTGCGCCACGAGCCGGCGCTGGCGCTCGACGGCGGCGAGGACGGGCTGGCGGCGATTCGCGCGATCGTCGCCGGCGCCCGCGCACATATGAAACCCGGCGGGCGGCTGCTGGTGGAGCACGGCTACGATCAAGGCCCGGCGGTGCTTGCGCTCGCGCGCGGCGCCGGCTTCGCTGATGCCGAGACGCTCAAGGACCTCGCCGGGCACGATCGCGCGCTCGACGCTGTCGCGTAGCGGTAGCGATCGATTCGGCATGGAGGGCGTGAAGGCGGGGACATTGGCACTCTCAGTCGGGGGGCAAACTCCTTCGAGCACCAATGTCCCCGCCTTCACGCCGTGCGTGGTCGCAGGACGCGGGATCGAGAAGGGCGTGCCCGATCAGGCGGCGCGCGCTTCGTAGCCCAGGTTGGGCGACAGCCAGCGCTCGGCCTCGGCAAGGCTCCAACCCTTGCGGGCGGCATACTCCTCGACCTGATCGCGGCCGATCTTGCCGACCGAGAAGTAGCGGGACTCGGGATGCGAGAAGTACCAGCCGCTGACCGCGGCCGTCGGCAGCATCGCGAAGTTCTCGGTGATCGTGATGCCGGCGTTGCGCTCGACGTCGAGGAGCCGCCATAGCGCGGCCTTCTCCGTGTGGTCCGGGCAGGCGGGATAGCCCGGCGCCGGCCGGATGCCGCGATAGCTTTCGTCGATCAGCGCTCTGTTGTCGAGCCGCTCGTCCGGCGCGTAGCCCCAAAGCTCGGCGCGCACGCGCTCGTGCAGGCGCTCGGCGAAGGCTTCGGCGAAGCGGTCGGCGAGCGCGCTCAGGAGAATCGCGCTGTAGTCGTCGTGATCTGCCTTGAGACGCGCGACGTGCTCGTCGATGCCCAGGCCTGCGGTAACCGCGAAGGCCCCGAGATAGTCCTGGGCCTTCCCCGCGGGCGCGACGAAATCGGCGAGGCAGTCGTTCGATAGGTCGGCGCGTTTGCGGCGCTGCTGTCGCAGGTGATGCAGCCGCATCAAGCTTCGAGCTCGCGTTGCATCGGCGTAAATATCGATGTCGTCGTCGACGGCGTTTGCCGCGAACAGGCCGACAACGCCGCTGGCCTTGAGCCAGCGCTCGGCGAGCACGCGGTCGAGCAGGTGTCTGGCATCGTCGAACAAGCTGCGCGCCGCCGCCCCGGCTTTCGGGTCGCTCAAGATATCGGGGAAGCGGCCGCTGAACTCCCAGGCGTTGAAGAACGGCATCCAGTCGATGTAATCGACCAGCTCGTCGAGAGGCTGGTCGGCGATCGCGGTGATGCCGAGCACGGCGGGGCGGGGCGGGGCGTATCGCGACCAGTCGAAGGCGGGCTTGTTCGCGCGGGCCTCGGCCAACGAAAGCTCCGGCGCCTGGCTGCGCTTGCCTTGATGGCGCTGCCGGCGGGCCTGGTGCTCCTCGGCGATCTTATTCACGAAGGCGTCGCACCGATCGCCGACGAGCGACTGCGTCACGCCGACGGATCGCGACGCATCCTTGACGTAGACGACCGGGCCGTCGTAGGCCGGATCGATCTTGACGCTGGTATGCGCGGGGGAAGTAGTCGCGCCGCCGATCAGAAGAGGAATATGGAAACCGCGCCGCTGCATCTCCGAGGCGACGTGGACCATCTCGTCCAACGATGGCGTGATCAAGCCCGAGAGCCCGATCGCATCCGCGCCGATCTCGACGGCCGTGTCGAGGATGTTGGTCGCCGGCACCATGACTCCGAGGTCGGTCACATCGAAGTTGTTGCACTGCAGGACCACGCCGACGATATTCTTGCCGATGTCGTGGACGTCTCCCTTGACGGTGGCCAATACGATTTTCGCCTTCGACCTCCTGCCACCCTGCCGCTCTTGAATGTACGGCACCAGATGCGCGACGGCTTTCTTCATCACGCGCGCCGATTTTACGACTTGCGGAAGGAACATCTTGCCGCTCGCGAACAAATCGCCGACGACGTTCATGCCGTCCATGAGCGGGCCCTCGATGACGCTGAGCGGATGATCGGCCGCCTGACGAGCGAGCTCGGTGTCCTCGACGATATGGGCGTCGACACCTTGCACGAGGGCATGCTCGAGGCGTTTCTCGACGGGCCATTGCCGCCACTCCGCCGCGGCTTTGCCGCCCGCTGCGCCTTCCTCGCGGCGAAAGCTCTGCGCGAGCTCGAGCAATCTCTCGGTGGCGTCGGCGCGCCGGTTGAGGATTACGTCCTCGACGGCGTCGCGCAGCGGCTTGGGGATGTCCTCGTGCACGGCGAGCTGCCCCGCGTTGACTATCCCCAAATCCATGCCGGCCGCGATCGCGTGATAGAGGAACACGGAATGCATCGCTTCGCGGACGGCATCGTTGCCGCGGAAGGAAAATGACACGTTGCTGACGCCGCCGCTGACCATGGCGTACGGAAAACTCGCCTTGATGCGTCGAGTCGCTTCGATGAATGCGACGCCGTAGCCGTTGTGCTCGGCAATGCCCGTGGCGACGGCGAAGATATTCGGGTCGAAAATGATATCCTCGGGCGCGAAACCGACCCGATGCACGAGCAGATCGTAGGATCGCTTGCAGATTTCGAGCTTGCGTTCCACCGAGTCGGCCTGGCCGCTCTCGTCGAAGGCCATGACCACCACGGCGGCTCCGAAGCGCAGGATCTCGCGGGCCTGCTCGAGAAACGGCGCTTCGCCTTCCTTGAGGCTGATCGAATTGACGACGGACTTGCCTTGAATGCACTTGAGCCCGGCGCGGATCACGCTCCATTTCGACGAATCGACCATGATGGGGACGCGCGCGATGTCCGGCTCGGATGCAACGAGCTTCAAGAAGCGTTCCATTGCGGCCGCCGAATCGAGCATGCCCTCGTCCATGTTGACGTCGAGAAGCTGAGCGCCGCTTTCGACCTGCGCTCGCGCGACTTGCAGCGCCTGCTCGAAGTCGTCGGCCTCGATGAGCTTTCTGAAACGCGCCGAGCCGGTGACGTTGCATCGCTCGCCGACGTTGACGAACAAGCTGTCGGGGCCGATGTTGAAGGCCTCGAGCCCGGAGAAACGGCTCAACCGGGCTTTGGGCGCGCGCTTGCGCGGCGGGTGCACCGCCATGGCATCGGCGATCGCGCGAATGTGAGCCGGCGTCGTTCCGCAACAGCCGCCGACGATATTCATCCAGCCGCGCGCGGCGAACTCGCCGAGGACACCGGCCATGTGCTCGGGCGTGTCGTCGTACTCGCCGAACTCGTTCGGCAATCCCGCATTGGGGTGCAGGCTGACCCAGGCATCGGAGATCTTGGCGAGCTCCTCGACATAGGGGCGCAGCTCGTCGGCGCCGAGCGCGCAATTCAAACCGATGGCGGCGGGCCGCGCATGCCGGATCGAGTTGTAGAACGCTTCCAGCGTTTGTCCCGAGAGCGTGCGACCCGATGCATCGGTGATCGTGCCGGAGACGATGACGGGCAGGCGCAGCGATTTTCGATCGAAGACATCCTCAATCGCATAGATCGCCGCCTTGGCGTTCAAGGTATCGAAGACCGTCTCGATGAGCAGCAGATCGACGTCGCCCTCGATCAGCGCCGCGGCCGCATCCGCATAGGTCGCCGCGAGCTCGTCGAAGCTGATGTTCCGCGCGCCGGGGTCGCTCACGTCGGGCGACAGCGAGCAGGTGCGGTTCGTCGGTCCGAGCGCTCCGGCGACGAAGCGGGGCCGGCCGGTTCGCTCGGCGACGTCGTCGGCGACGCCGCGGGCGAGCCGCGCGGCCGCCAGGTTCAACTCGGCGACGAGATCGGACAGGCCGTAGTCGGCCTGCGACGGAAAGTTCGAGTTGAACGTGTTGGTGCAGAGGATGTCGGCGCCGGCGGCGAGAAACTCCCGATGTATTTGCTCGATGTGCCGCGGTTGAGTGATCGAGAGCAGATCGTTGTTGCCCCTGAGCGGCTGAGGCCAGTCGGCGAAGCGCTCGCCGCGAAAGTCCTCCTCGGCGAGCCCGAGCGCCTGAATGCTGGTCCCCATCGCGCCATCGAGTATCGCGATGCGCTCGCCGAGAATGGCCTCGAGCGCCGCCGATCGGTCAGCCATGGGCGGCTCCTAGAGCCGGTGTTTCGGGGCGGATACCGATCGCGTGGCAAATTGCGAAGGTGAGCTCCGCCCGGTTGAGCGTATAGAAGTGAAACTCGTCGACGCCGTGCCGCCTGAGACCCTCGACCTGCTCGATCGCCGTGCTCGCGGCGATCATGCGCAGCGTCTCGGGATCGTCGTCCAGGCCGCTGAACCGATCTCGAAGCCAGTCGGGAACCGACGCACCACAGCTTGCCGCGAACTTCAGCATCCGCGGAAAGTTCGTGATCGGCAGCACGCCGGGTACGATGGTCACCTTGATCCCCTTGCCCGCGCAGCGGTCCCTGAACCGCAGATAGGCGTCAGGCTCGAAGAAGAACTGGGTGATCGCGCGCGTAGCTCCGGCGTCGATCTTGCGTCGCAGGTTGTCGAGATCGAACTCGGCGCTGGGCGCCTCGGGATGCGTCTCGGGATAGGCGGCAACCGAGACGTCGAAGTTACCGACCGTCGCCAGGCCTTCGACGAGATCCGCGGCGTAGGCGAAGCCACCCGGCTCGGGCACGTAGCCGGCGGCATCCTTCGGTGGGTCGCCGCGCAGCGCCACGAGGTAGCGAATGCCATTGCTCCAGTAGGCCCTGGCCGCCGCCAGCACGTCCTCGCGGCGCGCGCCGATGCAGGTCAGGTGTGGCGCGCAGGTCAGGCGGGTCTCCGTTTGTATGCGGCGGACGATCCGATGGGTGCGATCGCGAGTCGATCCGTCGGCGCCGTAAGTCACCGATACGAATCGCGGCTTGAGCGGCGCGAGTCGTTGGATGGAGCTCCACAGCGTTTCTTCCATCTTCGGCGTCGCGGGCGGGAAGAACTCGAACGAGACTTGAGGCTTGGCGGTCATCGCGCTCATGCCACGTTTGCGCGGGCCGCCGCCGGTCGCCTTGCGACCGCGATAGTCGAGCCCCTGGTCTTGTCGCGCGTCAGCGCCGGCGAGAAGCCGGCGTCGCCGAGCCAGGCTTCGAGACTCTCGCGGCCGGCGATCGAGTGCCCCGTCTCTACGACCAGCAAGCGCCCGCCCGGGCGAAGCAGTCGCGCCGCTTCGGCGACCGCGCTCTCGGGCCGGCTTGCGACGCCGAGGACCCGGTCCATCGTTACGGTGTCGAAGTAGGCATCCGCGAAGCTCAGCGCATACATGTCGCCGTCTTGAACCGTGCAATTGACGAGCCCATTCGCGAGCACGCGTGCGCGCGCCACCAGGCGCATTTCCCGGGAGTGATCAACGGCGACGATGCGATCCGCATGCGGACTCAATAGCGGCAGCATCGTGCCGGTGCCGGTGCCGACGTCGAGCAAGCGCCCGAGCGCGGGCCATTCACCGGACGGGACGCTCTCGGTTTGCGCGAGCAATTCCCTCAAGCAAGCGGCCACGGCTTCCGCGGCCGCGTCGTCGAGCGGCTCGATGCCGAGCGCCGTGAGCAACCCCTGCGCGCGAGCGCGGCGCCTGTCGAGTATCGACTTCAAGCGCGCGTGGTCCTGCGTGAGATCGGGGTCGCCAGGCGATAGGCTGTCGAGCGTTTGCTGAACGAGGGCACGGCGATCCGCATCGACGTTCGCCCGGTAATAGACCTCGTTGCGATCGCGCGCGCGGCGCAGCACTCGCGCCTCGCAGAGCAGCCGCAGATGCCGGGAGACCCGGGGCTGGCTGAGCCCGGTAACCTCGGTCATCTCGCCCACCGTGAGCTCCCCTTGCTCGAGAGCGCGCAACAGCCGCAGGCGGCTCGGGTCGCCCAGGGCGCGGAGTAAGGTGGCCAGCGCTTCGGCGGATTCCATAACGATAGTTGGCATATAAAGATGTCTTTATATACTAGGACCACCAAGCATTGTCAATCGCCCGGATGGCGGTTCAGGAGAATCGACGGGGTCAGTGCAGCCGTTGCGCCGGCGAATGCCCTTCGAAAATCTCGGCTACGGCCTGCTCGTCATAGCGGAAGCTGCGGTTGCAGAACTCGCAAGTGATCTCGACGCGCCCGGTCTCGGCGAGCAGCGTCTCGAGCTCCCCGGCGCCGAGCATCCGGACAACACCGGCGAGGTGCTCGGCCGTGCAGCGGCAATCGTGCGCGACCGGGCGGGGCTTGAACACGCGAAGCTCGTACGCCGGAAACAGCCGCCGCAGGAGGCTCGCGGCCGGCAGGTCGTTGAGCTCGGCGGCGGATACGGTATGCGCCAGCGCGGCCACGGTGTCGAAAGCCGGCTCGCGATCACTGGCCGGGAGCACCTGGAGCAACATCCCGGCGACGCGCTGGTCCTCCGTCGCGAGCAGCAGCCGCGTCGGCAGCTGCTCCGATTGCGCAAAGTACGCTTCCAGGCAGGTGTCGAGGGTCTCGCCGACGAGCGGCACGATGCCCTGAAAACTGAAGCCTCCCTCCTGAGCCTCGAGATTCACGGCCAGTCGGCCCGAGCCGAGCAGGGGCTCGCTATCGCGAGATTGCCGCCAGTGAGCCATGCCGCGGACATTGAATTCGCTCGAGCACTGAATGAGCAACAGCTTGACCGGGCCTTCGCTTTGGAGTTGCAGTGAAAGCCTGGGCCGTCCTTTGAGCCCGGTCGCGAGCAACACAGCGGCCGCGACGCCTTCGCCGAGCAGGCGGCGCAGCGGCTCCGGATAATGGTGTTGCGCCAAGACCTGCCGCCAGGTTTCCTCGAGTCGTACGATCGCGCCGCGGATCCCCAGATCCTCGAACACAAACGTTTGAACCTCGTTCACCGGATCATTCCCGCAGCCGCTTGCGCAGCGCGTCGTTGACCTGCTTGGGGTTGGCCTTGCCTTGCGAGGCTTTCATGACTTGGCCGACGAGAAAGCCGATGACTTTCTCGTTGCCGTCGCGGCACTGTTGGGTTTGAACGGGGTATGCGGCAAGGACCTCGGCGACGAGCCGAGCGATGGCACCTTCGTCGGTGATCTGCCTGAGCCCGCGTTGCTCGATGATCGTATCGACCGAGCCGTCCCCCGCGCGAATCGCGGCGAAGACTTCGTTCGCGAGCGTGCCGGAAAGCGTGCCGTCGGCGATCTTGTCGGCGAGGGCAGCAAGCTCGGCGGGAGTGACGCTGAACTCTCGGATATCCAGCCCGTCCTCGTTGAGCGCCGCGATGACCTGGCTCTGTACCCAATTGGCGATGAGCTTGGGCGAGGCGCTGTTGGCTGCAAGCACGGTTTCTTCGTAGTACTTCGCAAGCGCCGCGCTCGACGTCAGCACGCCGGCGTCGTAGTCCGACAGCGCGTACTCGCGGGAGAACCGCGCGCGTTTTGCGTCAGGCAACTCCGGCAGCGTCGCGCGTATTTTTTCTACGAGCCGATCGTCGATGACGACCGGCAAAAGATCGGGCTCGGGGAAGTATCGATAGTCGTTGGCGTCCTCCTTGGTGCGCATCGCGCGAGTCTCGTCCCGGTCGGGATCGTAGAGGCGCGTTTCCTGAAGTACGCTGCCGCCGCCCTCGAGGATGCCTATTTGCCGGGCGGCCTCGATCTCTATGGCTTTCTCGACGAAGCGAAACGAGTTGAGGTTCTTGACCTCCGTGCGGGTGCCGAGCCGCGACTCGCCACGCGACCGAACCGAGACGTTCGCATCGCAGCGGAAGGAGCCCTCTTGCATGTTGCCGTCGGAGATCTCGAGGTAACGCACGAGCTCGTGAATCTTGCGCATGTAAGCACCGGCCTCGGACGCCGAGCGCAGATCCGGCTCGGAAACGATCTCGAGCAAGGGCGTGCCGGCGCGGTTGAGGTCTATCCCCGAGTAAGCCCGGAAGTCCTCGTGCAGCGATTTGCCGGCATCTTCCTCGAGGTGGGCGCGCGTGATGCCGACAGTCTTCACTCCGCCTGCTTCGGTCGCGATCTCGATGCGCCCCGTGTGCACGATGGGCAGCTCGTATTGGGAGATTTGGTACCCCTTCGGCAGGTCCGGATAGAAGTAGTTCTTGCGTGCAAACACTGAGCGCGGCGCGATCCGGCAACCGGTCGCGAGCCCGAACTTGATCGCCATGACGACGGCCTGCTCGTTCAGGACGGGCAGCACGCCCGGGTAGCCGAGGTCGACCAGGCAGGCCTGGGAGTTGGGCGCCGCGCCGTAGGCCGTCGAGGCGCCCGAAAAGATCTTGCTGGCCGTCGCCAGCTGGGTATGGATCTCGAGGCCGATGACGATTTCCCACTGCATTAGCGGTAGATCCCCGGCGTTCTAAGGTGCCAGTCGGTTTCGAGCTGGAAATAATGCGCCGCTTTCAGGAGCTCGGCTTCGCGCAGATGCGGCCCGACGAGCTGCAATCCGACCGGCAATCCCGATACGAATCCGCAGGGAATCGAGACCGCCGGCAGGCCCGCGAGATTCGCGCCGATCGTATAGATGTCGTTCAGATACATTTGCACCGGGTCGTCGACCTTCTGCCCGATTCGAAACGCGGGCGTCGGTGTCGTCGGTCCTGCGATGAGGTCGACGTCCTCGAATGCGAGGCGGAAATCCTCGCTGATGAGCTTGCGCACCTTCTGTGCCTGGAGGTAGTAAGCGTCGTAATAGCCCGTGGAGAGCACATAGGTGCCCGTGAGGATTCGGCGTTTGACCTCGGCGCCGAAACCTTCGCCGCGCGTGCGTTTGTAGAGCTCGATCAAATCGTCGTCGCCCGCGGCGCGATAGCCGAAGCGCACGCCATCGAATCGAGATAGATTGGATGAGGCTTCCGCCGGCGCGACTACGTAATAGACCGGGACGGAAAGATGAATGTGGCTCAGCGTCACGGGCTTGAGCGTCGCGCCGAGCTTCTCGAACACGCTCAAGCCCGCTCGGACCGCTGCGGCGGTGTCGGCATCCAGCCCGTCGTCGAAAAAGCTTTCCGGCACGCCGATCGTGAGCTTTTCCCACGGCGTGCGTATCGCACGGTCGTAGTCCGGCACCGGCTCGTCGAGCGAGGTCGAATCCCGTTCGTCGAGTCCGGCGATCTCTTGAAGCAGCAGTGCCGCGTCCTCGGCGCTGTGGGTCAAGGTGCCGGCTTGATCGAGACTGGATGCGAAAGCCACCATGCCGTATCGGGACACGCGCCCATACGTCGGCTTGAGCCCGGTCAGTCCCGAGAGCGCCGCCGGTTGCCGAATCGATCCGCCCGTGTCCGTTCCGGTCGCGGCGCTCACGAGTCTCGCGGTGACCGCGGCGGCGGAGCCGCCCGAAGAGCCCCCCGGCACTCGTTCGCGGTCCCAGGGGTTGCGCACCGGGCCGTAGTAGCTCGTCTCGTTCGACGAGCCCATTGCGAACTCGTCCATGTTCGTCTTGCCGAGCATGATCGCACCGGCTCGCTCCAATCTCTCGACGACCGTGGCGTCGTACGGCGAAACAAAATTGTCGAGCATGCGCGAGCCGCAAGTCGTCTTCACGCCGCGCGTGCAGAAGATGTCCTTGTGAGCGATCGGTAATCCGGTCAACGCGCTCGACCGTCCCGCTGCAAGATTTCGGTCCGCATGCTCGGCCTGCCTCAGCGCCTGCTCTGCAGTCACCGAGATGAACGCGTTGAGCTCACCGTCGAAACGAGCGATGCGATCGAGAAAGTGCCGAGTGAGCTCGGTAGCCGAGAAACGCTCGCCCAGCAATCCCTCTCTGAGTCGTGCCAGCGTGTAGTCGTGCATCACCAACCCGATCTCGTTCGGTGAGCGTTGCAGAAGCGCCGGCTATCGCGGCACGCTCCTCCAAGCACTATTCGATGACCTTCGGAACCAGATACAGATCGCGTTCGACCAAGGGCGCGTTGGCTTGGTACAAGGCGTGCTCGTCGGACTCGGTGACGACGTCGGCGCGCAGCCGCTGGGGCCGGTCCAGGGGGTGCGCCATGGGAACGACTCCGCGAGTGTCCTGGGCCTGGAGCTCGTCGACCAGGCGTACGATGTCGGTCAGCTTTGCCAGCAGATCGGCGCTTTCGGCAGGGGCGATTTCAAGCCTGGCGAGGGAGCAGAGCTTTTCGACGTCTTCGGATTTGAGAGACACGGCATAGAACTCGGAAGCAGTACGCATTTACTATACTACTCGCTTGCCCAATGTCCTACCCGTTGATAAAGTGCCGGATTGTTTTGGCCTAGCGGCCTTGGCGCCCAATGTTAAAGAGTTTTCTAGGATACTTTTCAAACGATCTTTCGATCGATTTGGGGACCGCGAATACCCTGATTTACGTTCGCGGTCGGGGTATCGTTCTCAACGAGCCGTCGGTCGTCGCAATCCGGGAGGTGCCCGGCCGCGGCGGCAAAGTCCTGGAAGCGGTCGGCGTCGACGCCAAGAACATGCTCGGCAGGACGCCCGGCAATATTACCGCGATCCGGCCTCTCAAGGACGGTGTGATCGCGGACTTCAACATCACGGAGAAGATGCTCCAGTACTTCATCAAGAAGGCGCACGGCTCGCGCTACTTTCGACCGAGCCCCCGAGTGCTGATCTGCGTTCCTTACGGCTCGACCCAGGTGGAACGCCGCGCGATTCGTGAGTCCGCCGAAGGGGCGGGCGCCAGGAAGGTTTATCTCGTCGAGGAACCGATGGCCGCCGCCATCGGTGCCGGCATGCCGGTGCACGAGGCCCGCGGATCCATGGTGCTCGACATCGGCGGCGGCACCTCGGAGGTCGCCGTGATCTCGCTGAACGGCATCGTTTATGCCGCCTCCGTCCGTATCGGCGGCGACCGCTTCGATGAAGCCATCACGAACTACGTGCGTCGCAACTACGGTATTCTGATCGGCGAGGCGACCGCCGAGCGCATCAAGACGGAGATCGGCTCGGCCTACCCGGGCCAGGAAGTGAGGGAGATCTCCGTGAAGGGCCGAAATCTCTCCGAAGGAGTGCCGCGCGCGTTCACATTGAATAGTAATGAGATACTCGAAGCCTTGCAGGAGCCGCTGCAAGGTATCGTCGGCGCGGTCAAGGCTGCGCTCGAGCAGACACCCCCGGAGCTCGGCGCCGACGTCGCCGAGCGCGGAATCGTGCTCACGGGCGGGGGCGCGCTGCTCATTGACTTGGACAAGCTGTTGACCGAGGAGACCGGACTGCCGGTCGTAGTAGCCGACGAGCCCCTGACTTGCGTGGCTCGCGGGGGGGGGCGCATTCTCGAGCTGCTAGACGAATACGGCCCCGCAGCCTTTGCCGTGGAGTAATCGACACCAGGTCGAGTTGGAAACCGAGGGAGTGGCGTAGGCCATGAGTGCTCCAGGAGGAACCATCGGCGACTTCACGCGAGGGGGACGTACGCTGACCTTTCGGTTTTTCCTGATCTGCGCGGTCAGCCTGTCGCTGATGTTTCTGGATCATCGCGACGAGCACTTGAGGAGCATCCGGCAGGCTTTTTCCGTCGTCGTCTATCCAATCCAGCTGATCGTCGATCTGCCGTTCAGGGGCTGGAGCTGGGCGGAGCAGGCGCTCGTGGATCGCAGTCTGCTCCTCGAGGAGAACCAGCAGCTCAAACGCGAGCACTTGAGCTCAAACTTCAGACTGCAACAGCTGGCGGCGCTCGAGGCCGAGAACAGGCGGCTGCGAGCGATGCTGGACTCGAGCGCCCGAGTCGCGGACCGGGTCCTGGTCGCCGAGATTCTCGCCGTCGACCTGGATCCTTACAGACAGCGCTTCACGATCAACCGCGGCGTCAACGACGGCGTCTACGTCGGTCAGGCGCTCTTGGATGCGGACGGCATCGTCGGCCAGATCATGCGCGTCGACTTGTTTACCTCCGAAGCCGTGTTGATCAGCGACGCTGATCACGCGCTTCCGGTCGCCGTCAACCGCAACGGTTTGCGAACGATCATCGTCGGGACCGGCGACAGCGTCAGGCTCAGATTGCCCTATCTGACCAATAGCGCCGATATCGCGGTAGGCGATCTGGTCGTGTCATCCGGTCTCGGCGGCGTCTTCCCATCCGGTTATCCGGTCGGCAATGTCGTTCAGGTGGAGCGCCGTCCCGGGCAATCGTTCGCGGAAGTCCTGGTCGAGCCTGCGGCCAAGCTCGACAGGGCGCGTGAAGTCCTGCTGGTTTGGACCGCGGATACGGGACCGGGATCGGCGAGTGATCCGACGAATCTCGCGAAGGCCCCCTGACATGAGCGGTGGAATCGGATTGCGACTACCGTGGATGACGCTGCTGCTGGCTTTGGTGCTCACGGCCATTCCGTTGCCCGAACCCATTGCCGCCTATCGACCGGAGTGGGTTCCGCTGATCATGATTTTCTGGAGCCTGGTCGCGCCGCACCGTTTCGGCTTGCTGACGGCGTTCTGGATGGGCGTCCTGCTGGATGCGCTGTCGGGCGCTTTGCTCGGACAGCATGCGCTGGCGCTGGTGGTCGTGGTATTTCTAACGATACGCTTCCATTTGCGCATTCGCGTGTTTCCGGTCTGGCAGCTCAGCGTTACCGTGCTGTTGTTGCTGACTCTGTACGAATTCGTGTTGTTCTGGATAGACGGCGTGGCTGGGAGAACCGTGCCTCTGCTGGAGCGCTGGGGGCCGTTGCTCGCGAGCGCCGTCATCTGGCCTCTGATTGTCGTCTATCTGGATCACTATCGGCGTGATGCGCAAGTTCGGGTCCGGGCATGAACGCCGCGGTCCGCTTGAAGGATCATTGGAAGGAACAGCGACTGTTTCTCTCGCGGCTGATCATCGCCGGGTTGGCCGTGCTGCTTTTGACCGGTGTGCTCGTCTACCGGCTCGTTCAGCTGCAAGTCGTCGAGCACCAGGTGTTCGCGGAGATGTCTCAGGGCAATCGCTTGCGCATAGAGCCCCTCGCTCCGACCCGAGGTTTGGTGCTCGACCGCAACGGCAGGATCCTTGCGGAGAACCTTCCTGCATGGGAGCTGGTGTTGATCCCGGAGCAGGTGGCGGACGTCGACCGGATGCTGGAATCGCTCGAGCGGCTCGGATTGGTCGAGCGTGACGATCATGCTGCGCTATCCGATCTGGTGCGATCGCACCGGCGTTTCGAGCGCGTTCGACTGGCCAGCCTCACCGAGGAGCAGGCCGCGCGTTTCGCCGTTCGCCGGCACCAGTACCCCGGTGTCGACATTCGCGAAGGCCTGATCCGGCACTATCCCTACGGCGAGTCGGCCGCGCATGCCATCGGTTACATGGCCAGCATCTCGTCCGCGGATCTCGAGCTCATCGAGCGGCGGGAATATGCGGCGACCTCGCACATCGGCAAGACCGGCATCGAGCGCGGCTTCGAGTACGAGCTCCACGGCCGCGTGGGCTACAGGCAGCAAGTCGTCAATGCGCAAGGCCGCGTGCTCCGCGATCCCGTGAGCCGCAGCGCCGCGGTCGCGTCGATATCGACGCCGGGCAGCTTGGAAACGAAATGGCCCGTGCCCGGCCAGAGCCTGACGCTCAGCCTCGACATTGGCCTTCAACGGGCCGCCGAAGAGGCGCTAGGCGACTTCCGCGGCGCCGTCGTCGCGATCGACCCGCGCAACGGCGACGTGCTCGCGCTCGTGAGCACGCCCTCCTTCGATCCGAACCGTTTCGCCGCGGGCTTGAGCCGGGACGACTTCAAACAGCTCAACGGCGATCCGGACAAGCCCCTGTTCAATCGTGCCTTGGCCGGCACCTATCCGCCCGGCTCCGTGGTGAAGCCGTTCCTCGCGCTTGCGGCGCTGCATTTGGCCAAGGTGGACACGGAAGGCAGGGCCATGTGCCCCGGCTATTTCAGGCTTCCCGGAAACTCGCATCGCTACCGCGACTGGCGGCCGCAAGGCCACGGCCTCGTCGATCTTCACGACGCGATCGTGCAGTCCTGCGACGTCTTTTTCTACAGGCTCGCGGTCGAGCTCGGCATCGACAACATGGAGCTGTTCTTGAAGGCTTTCGGTTTCGGCGCGCGCACGGGCCTGGACATCAGCGGCGAACGGGCCGGTGTGGTGCCGTCTCGAGCGTGGAAGCAACAATACTTCTCGCAACCTGAGAACAAAGTGTGGTTTCCGGGCGAGACGGTGATTACGGGAATCGGCCAGGGCTTCACGACGGTCACGCCGCTACAGCTCGCACATGCGACCGCGGTCATGGCGAGCCGCGGCGCGATCTATCAGCCGCGCCTGGTAACGAGCATCGAGAATGAGCTCACGGGCGAAGTCACGACGCTGGACCCGGTCAATCTGGGGCGTCTCGACGTCGAGGATCAACACTGGCAATACGTTCATGAGGCGATGCTCGGCGTCACCCACGAGCCGCGCGGCTCCGGCTTCAACGTGATGCGGGGAGCGCCGTATCGCGTGGCCGGCAAGACCGGGACGGCACAGGTGTTTTCGATCGCGCAGGAAGAGGAATATGAGGAAGAAAAGGTGGACGAGCGCCTGCGCGATCACGGGTTGTTCGTCGCTTTCGCTCCCGTCGAGAACCCCGAGATCGCCATAGCGGTCGTGGTCGAGAACGGCGGCGGCGGAGCCAGGGCGGCGGCGCCCGTCGCGCGAGCGGCGCTGGATGCATTCTTCGCAGGTGAGGAATATGTCACTCGGCGGCCTTGAGCTCGGCACGCATCCCGCGGGGGCGCTGCGGCCGCTGCGCCTGCGCGGCATCGTCATGGACTTCCCGTTGCTGATTTGCCTGCTCGCGGTCTGCGCCTACGGCTTCATCGTCTTGTACAGCGCGCTCGAAGAGAGTACGGCGCTGCTCACCAGGCAAGGGACTCGGCTGGGCATCGCGTTGACCGCTTTCTTCGTCGTTGCTCAGATTCAGCCGAGAATTCTGCGGGCGTGGACCCCCTGGCTGTTCGGCGTGGGTTTGGGTCTCCTGATGTGGGTCGAGATCAACGGCGACATCGGCAACGGAGCACAGCGTTGGCTGGATCTGGGCTTCATTCGGTTCCAGCCCTCGGAGATGATGAAGCTGGCCGTGCCTATGATGGTTGCGTGGTTCATGCACGAACGCAGCTTGCCGCCGAAGTTCACGCATCTGTTCGTGCTGATGTTTGTCGTGTTCGTTCCGGCGGCCATGATCGCGCGGCAGCCGGATCTCGGCACCGCGATCCTGGTCGTCGGCGCCGGCGGGCTCGCGATCGTCCTGGCCGGTGTAAGCGCCCGGGTGATTCTCGCATGCGGACTGCTCGCGCTCGGCTGCGTGCCGCTGCTTTGGAGCCAGATGCTCGACTATCAGCGCGCGCGCGTGACGACCTTCCTCAATCCCGAGTCTGACCCCCTGGGAGCCGGATACAACATCATTCAATCGAAGATCGCGCTCGGCTCCGGTGGGTTGTTCGGCAAGGGTTGGTTGAACGGAACTCAGGCGCACCTGGAGTTCTTGCCGGAGCGCTCGACGGACTTCGTTTTTGCGGTGATGGGCGAGGAATTCGGCTTGCTGGGCCTGCTGCTCCTGCTCGGAATCTACCTCGCGCTGATCGGCCGTGGGCTGTACATCGCCTCGCAGGCGCAAGACACCTATACGCGACTGCTCGCGGGTACGCTGAGCCTGACTTTTTTCGTCTATGTATTCGTGAATGCCGGCATGGTTTGCGGCTTGTTGCCGATCGTAGGCGTGCCGCTTCCATTCATCAGCGCGGGTGGTACGTCCATGGTGACGCTGATGGCCGGTTTCGGTATCCTCGTGGCCATCCAGGGAAACAAAAAGTTGCTGGCACCATGAAAGTAGGGAAGCTGAGGTTCATCGTACTGGCAACGCTCGGCCTCGCCGTGCTCGTGTCACGGACGAACGCGCAAGACGTCGCTGCGGCACAAGCAGCGTTCATCGATCGCATGGTCGCGAGCCACGGCTTCGACCCAGAGGAGCTTGCGAGCATCTTTGCCGGCGTCGAGATCGATGAGCGTATCCTCGAGTCGATGTCGAGACCCGCGGAGCGTGTCATGCCCTGGCATGAATATCGCACCCTGTTCGTCACCGACGAGCGCATCAGCTCCGGCGTGCAGTTTTGGTCCGAACACGCCGAGGAAATTCTCGCGGCGGCGGAGCTTTACGGCGTCGCCCCCGAGATGCTCGTTTCCATTTTGGGCATCGAAACCTGGTTCGGCCAGCGCATGGGGCGCTACCGCGTGCTGGAATCCCTGAGCACGCTCGCCTTCGCTTATCCGCCGCGGGCTTCGTTTTTCTCGTCGGAGCTCGAGGCCTTCCTGTTGCTCACGCGGGAAGAGCGCCTGGATCCGCGCATGGTGCTCGGATCCTACGCCGGCGCGATGGGCGCGGGGCAGTTCATTCCGACGAGCTTTCGCGCCTACGCCGTCGACGCGAACGGCGACGGCCAACGCGATCTCTGGGAAGACTGGGAAGACGTGCTCGGCAGCATCGCAAACTATTTCAAGGTGCACGGCTGGCGCCGGTCCGAGCCCGTCGTCGACAGAGCGACCCTGTCGACGGATTGGAGCGGACCGGAGCCCGCCAACAGCATGAATCTCGACGACACCGTCGCTTCTTTGAGCGAGCGCGGCTATGTGTTTCCCACGGCACTGCCCGAATCGGCGCCGGCAACGGCGCTCGGGCTCGAAGGCCAGGGCGGCACTGAGTACTGGGTCGGTTACCACAACTTCCGTGTGATCACACGCTACAACCGCAGCGTCAAATATGCGCTCGCGGCAAAGGAGCTCGCCGACGCGATCCTGGCAGCGGCCCAGCAGGCCGCCGTCGTGACCGAAACGACCGAGGACGACGTCTAGTCGCTCGTCGATGCAGAGGCCGCACGACAACCGACTCGTGGGGTTGCTAGTGCTGGGGTGCCTCGCGCAGGCTGCGTGTGCCCCCTACCGCTCGGAGCGCGGCGACCAAGTCGCGAACGACCGTGAGGCGGTGATCAACCCGGAGCGCACCCGCGCGGGAAACCCGCCGGTCTACGAGATCTTCGGCGAGCGTTATTACGTGCAAGACACGAGCGCTGGGTATCGTGAGCGCGGCGTCGCCTCGTGGTACGGCAAGGATTTTCACGGGCGATCGACGGCGAACGGCGAGTCTTACGACATGTACGCGCTCACTGCGGCGCACAAGACGCTGCCGATACCGACCTGGGTCGAAGTGACGCACCTGGATAGCGGCAAGCGAGTGATCGTCAAAGTGAACGACCGCGGACCCTTCGTGGGCGGGCGAATCATCGATCTTTCCTACGCGGCCGCGCAGGCTTTGGGGATGGTGAACGCAGGCACGGCGCGCGTCGAGGTTCGCGCCCTGGGCGTCCCCGTCGGCGGCGACGTCGTAGAACCCGAGCGTGTCGTCGAAAGCCCACCGGAGAGAGGGCGTGGAGGGTTCTCCCTGATCTCCGAGGCCGCCGCCGCCGTGCCGGGGCCGACGGATCGCCCTTTGCGGCAGGTCTACGCCCAAGTCGGCGCCTTCGCCGACCGTGACAACGCCGTTCGCCTCGTCGGCCGGCTCAAGGCCGGCGGGCATGACGATGTCTTCGTGATCACGGAGAACGGCGGCGCCGGTCGGTTGTATAGAGTGCGCATCGGCCCTCTGGCCGACGCTTCCGAGTTTGATGCTCTTGCGACGCGGCTCCGCGCCGCTGGCATCCGCGAGAGCCATTTGGTGGTCGAGAATTGAATGGATCGCGGCCGCTGGTGCCGTCCGGCGAACGGAGTGGGCAGGAGGTATTCGATGACTCGAGCCTGGTTGGCGTTGCTTGGGCTTACGTTTGCCGCTCCCGGTTTCGCGGCAGAGATCCCGATCCCCGCGCCTCCCCAGATCGGCGCCAAGAGCCACCTGCTGATGGATTTCTCCAGCCGCAAGATTCTCGCCGAGGGGGCGGCCGACGAGCCGGTGCATCCGGCGAGCCTAACCAAGCTCATGACGGCCTACGTTGTGTTTGCCGCGCTGGCCGAGGGCCGGATCGGGCTCGACGATCAGGTGCTGGTCAGCGAAAAGGCTTGGCGCACCAAAGGCTCACGTATGTTCATCGAAGTCGGCACGGAAGTCGCGGTCGAGGATCTGCTTCGAGGCATGATCATTCAGTCGGGAAACGACGCCAGCGTCGCGCTCGCGGAGCACGTCGCGGGATCGGAGGAAGCCTTCGTCGGATTGATGAATCAGCACGCGGGAAGTCTCGGAATGACCGGATCTTCGTTCAAGAACCCCACCGGCTTGCCGGCGGAGGACCACCATATGACGGCCCGGGACGTCGCGGCCCTGGCGGCAGCGATCATTGGAGAGTTCCCGGAGCACTATCGATACTATTCCGAGCGCGAGTTCACCTATAACGAGATCCGGCAGCACAATCGAAACTCCTTGCTATGGCGCGACGACTCGGTCGACGGCTTGAAGACGGGTCACACCGACGCCGCGGGTTACTGTCTCGTGACGTCCGCGGAGCGCGACGGGATGCGGCTCATCTCCGTGGTGCTCGGGTCCGCAAGCCCTCAAGTAAGGGCCGACGCCACCCAAGCTCTGCTGGGCTATGGATTCGGATTCTTCGAGACGCACAAACTGTACTCGAGCGGTGAAGCGATCACGACGGCGCGCGTCTGGAAAGGGACTCCCGAGGTCGCGGGCCTCGGGTTGGCCGACGACCTCTACGTGACGATACCTCGAGGCCAGTATGAAGCTCTTTCGGCCGTCATGGACTTGAACACGGACCTCGTCGCACCGATCGACGCCCAGGCCGTCGTCGGAGCCGTGCGTGTCTCACTCGACGGCGAGCCCGTGTCCGACGTGCCGCTCGTCGTTCTCAGCGGAGTCGCCGAAGCCGGCCTATTGACGCGTCTCAAGGATGA
>Ga0302046_10000751_pt1 | contig 31404 bp, 27 predicted proteins | sample RVTome_11_FD_200261 | JGI IMG/M metagenome (GOLD analysis project Ga0302046, IMG submission 200261) | Soil microbial communities from uranium-contaminated site in the Upper Colorado River Basin, Wyoming, United States - RVT147D111 (version 2) ...
CATCTTCCCGGTGGAGGCGCGGGTCCTCGTGGTGGCGGCCACGGCGCTGTCGCTCTGGGCGGGCTTCGGCGGCGGGTCAGGCGGCGTCGCGCACTTCGCGCATCTCGGCGGGTTTGCCGGCGGCTTCCTCTATCTCAAGGTCCGCGAGCGGTTCTCGGAGGGCGCGCGCTTCCGGGCCGCGGCCCAACCGTCGGTCCCCAAGATCGCGGCTCCCGCCGACCTCGCGCGGTGGCGCTCCCTCCGCAGCAGCGACATGCACCCGCTCAACAAGACCGAGCTCGATCGCATCCTCGACAAGATCTCGGCCTCGGGACTCCAGAGCCTCACCCAGTCCGAGCGCGCCTTCCTCGAGCGCTTCAGCCAGCGGCACTAGCGCGCACCCGGGAGGACCCGGGCTGCCGCAAAAGGATCCACGCCGCGTCCAACGGGCTTTGACAGTCACCGGGGGTCCGTGTACCGTTCCCCGGGCGCGCCGCGACACCCGACGCGGGGGCGAAAGGCCGCGAGGGACGGAACGAACACACCAGAGGCACCGAGGGATCAGGCATGCGTACCACAGGGCAAGTGAAGTGGTTCAACGATCAGAAGGGCTTCGGTTTCATTACGCCGGACGGCGGTGAGCGCGACTGTTTCGTCCATCACTCGGCCATTCAGATGGAGGGCTTCCGCACGCTGGCGGAAGGCGACCGGGTCGAGTTCGAGGTGGTGCAGGGGGACAAGGGGCCGGCCGCCCAGAACGTCACCAAAGTCGCCTCCTGATCGCGCCCCCGCACGCGATCCGGTATGTTTCTCCCGCCCCGACCCATCGGAGTGGTATGGCGAAGGAAGAGTCCATCACCCTGGAAGGCACGGTCAGCGAAGTGCTGCCGAACGCGACGTTCCGGGTGGAACTGGAGAACGGACACACGGTCCTGGCCACGATCGCCGGCAAGATGCGGCGCTTCCGGATCCGGGTGCTGCAAGGAGACCGCGTCACCGTGGAGGTATCGCCGTACGACCTGAGCCGGGGCCGCATCACCTTCCGCCACAAGAACTGAGCCCCCGGGACCGCTACTTCTTCGCGCGTCCCTCACGCTCGGCAATGGTCGAGCGCACCAGCTCCATGACCTCTTCGATCACGCGCTCGCGGGCCCGGTCCGCCTCCTGCTGTTTCATGACCTTGCTCTCGACGAAGGACCATTTCTCGCGGGTGACGACTGCCTCCTCGAACTCCTGCAACGCCCTCCGGACGGGGTCCATCGAGTGGCTCTTGGCCTTCAGCTCCATGCGGTGCCTGCGCGGGTGATGGTCGGGTATCAATTACAGGGAATCCGGCTCCCCCGGCAAGGGGTGGCGCGGCGCGGTCCTAGAACCCCTGCCGCTGCTGCGCGCCCCAGTGCCGGACGCCGCGCAGCACGGCGATCGTCCCCTGCAGGCGCCACCACTGATTGAGCTGCCGGTAGCCGAGGTTCTCGACGACTGCCGCGGAGAACAGGCGCAGCAGATCCACCCACCGCGGGTACCGGCGGAAGGTCAACTCTTCGAGCGCCACGGCCGCCGCCGACAGGGCGATGCCCACGATGACGGCGAGCAGCAGGAACGACGCGACGAAGGCCGGTGACCACAAGCCGGCCACCAGGGTGATCGCAAAGGCCGCGTAGCCCGCGATCTCGATCAGCGGCCCCAGGCCCTCGAGCAGGAGGAAGTAGGGAAAGGCCAGCAGGCCCACGGTGCCGTACCGCGGGTTGCCGAACATCCCCAGGTGGGTCGAGAGAGATTCCAGCAGGCCGCGCTGCCACCGATTCCGCTGCCGGGCCAGCCCGGCCAGGGTCTCGGGACACTCGGTCCAGGCCACCGGGTCCGGCACGAAGACCACCCGCGGGACCAGTCCCCGGTCCCGGCAGACGCGATGCAGCCGGACCACCAGTTCCATGTCCTCGCCCACCGTGCCGGTCGAGTAGCCTCCCGCCTCGACGACGACGTCGCGGCGGAACAGCCCGAACGCGCCGGACACGATCAGGCTCGCGTTGAGCTCGGACCAGGCAACCCGCGCCGACAGGAATGCCCGCAGATACTCCACCACCTGGAGCCGCGCCAGCAGGTTGTTCGACAGCCGGACGTTGCGCACCCGCCCGCGATCCACCGTGGATCCGTTGACCACGCGCACGATGCCGCCGACGGCGATCATCCGGTCGTCCTCGAGGAACGGCCGCGTGGCGCGGACCAGGGCATCGGGCTCGAGGATGCTGTCCGCGTCAATCGTGCAAAACAGCGGGGCCCGGCAGATGTTCAGGCCGGCGTTGAGCGCGTCCGACTTCCCGCCGTTTTCCTTGTCCACCACCCAGAGGTTGGGATGCAGCGTGCTGTGGAGGATGCGGCGGACCGGCTGGGTGGGCAGCTCGGCCGAAGGGAGCCGCGTCGCGCGCGCCAGGCCGAACGCCTCGGTGAGCACCTCCATGGTGCGGTCGGTCGAGCCGTCGTTCACGACGAGCACTTCGTACTCGGGGTAGTTGAGCGTGAGGAGCGCGCGCACGGATTCCACGCAGGACCGCTCCTCGTTGAAGGCGGGCACGACGAGCGCCACTGGGGGCGCGGCGCCGGACGTCACGAGGGATTCGACGTCGAGCGACTTGAGCCGGGTGGAGTACCGACGCAGAAACCGGAACGCCAGCAGGCTCGAGACCAGGTAGAAGCTGGCGAGCAGCGTGAAGTAGGTGAGCGTCGCCACGTTCACGGCCCAGACGACCCACACGAGCGCCCGCATCAGGCGCCTGCGTCCCCGAGCACCATCGCGCTCACGATGACGGACGACCGTCGCTGCTGCGCCGCCGCCAGCCGCGCCAGCAGCTCGGGCCGGCCCGAGCGCCGCAGCCCCTCGGCCGCGTGAATCGCCACCCAGGCCACCGGGTCGTCCAGGGCACCCACCAGCAGATCGAGGTCCTCCTCCTCGCCCGCGCGGCTCAGGATCCGGATGGCCGCCCCGCGCACGGCGGGCTCGGGGTCGCCGGCCAACCGCCGGACGATCGGCAGGTGCTCCGCCGATCCGATGCGCTGCAGGATATCGAGGATCGCCACCCGAAGGTCCACGTCCACCGCGTCCGTGAGCGCCGACACCGCGTTCGCGCCCGCTTCCTGATCGTTGAAGGCCGCGAGCACCTTGGCGGCCACCGTCCGGAGCTTGGCGGGCCGGCCGCGGTCGGCCAGCACCTCACGAAACGCCCAGGCCGACTCCGGGCCCAGGCGCTGGAGCATGGAGGCGAGCAGCCGGTTCGTGAGCAGGCCCAGCCGGGCCACGCTACCGATGACCCGGCGGACGTCGTCCGGCCGGTACACGCGTGAGAGCGCCACGGCGGCGATCATGACGACCAGCGGTGCGCGATCCTCGAGGGCGGCCAGCAACTCGGCGCGGTAGGCGCCGCCCCCCAGGTCCCCCACCGACTGCGCGGCGCGGGCCCGGCGTTCGACGCTGGGGTGGCCGAGGTCGCCGCTCACCGCATAGAGATACGGCATGGCCAGGGTTGACAGGAGAGCGCGCTCAGGCCCGCGGATCCGGCGTCCGTACCGCAGGAGATACTCCACGAACCACGTGTGCTCGCCCGACCGGACGATGGCGTGCAGGACGGCCGGGTCCGCGGCGCCGGCCAGCACCTCCAGCATCACCGGATCCCAGCGTGCCTCGAGCGCCGCCCACTGTCGCGCGATCCGGTTGTTCCGGCCGCGCAGCATGAGGGAGGCGAGCACGAACCCCACCGCGCACAGCGTGACCAGACCGATGAATGCGGCGAGGATGAGGAACCCGCGGTCGCCGATCGGGACCGCCTGTGCCGCCAGGGGATCGGCGGGCGTCACCGGCGGGCGAGGAGACGCTGCAACCGCGCGACCAGTTCCGCGGGCGAGAAGGGTTTCACGATGTAGTCATCCGCCCCCATCTCGAATCCGCGAATGACGTCGGCTTCGCTGCCGAGGGACGTCAGCATCATGACCGGGAGCCGGGTGTACCGCTCGTCCTGCCGCAGCGCGCCGAGGATATAGAGGCCGTCGAACACCGGCAGGCGGATGTCCAGGATGGCGGCGGACAGGGTCTCCTGCCGGGCAATGGCCAGCGCGGTCTCGCCGTCGGCCGCGTGCAGGACGGTCACGCCCGGCTCGCGGGACAGACGATGGACCACCAGGCGCGCCGTGACCGGGTCGTCTTCCGCGAGGAGAATCCGCCGATCCTGGGGTCTCGAAGGCGCGCTCACGTCGCCATCCCGCGGCGCCGGGCCTCGGCCGCTATCGCGCGCGTGAGCAGGTCCCCCGCCGTTTCGATGGCCCCGTCCAGTGCCAGGATGGCGCCTTTCGCTGGCCGGCGTTGCTCGCGCGCGGTGTACTCGACCTGACGGGCGGCCTCCGCGACGGCTGTGAGACCGAGCATGGAGGAGCCCGAAATGATGGCGTGGGCGGCGAGCGCGGCGGCGGTCCAGTCTCCCGCATCGAACGCGGCATCCAGCGCCGTGCGGCGCCGGGCGGCCTCGCGGAGGAAGGTGTCGGCCACTTCACGTGCCAACGCCTCGCCACCCGCCTCGAAGATGTCGCCGAGGTACACCGGGTCGAGCGGCGGGCGCGGGCGGCTCACGCGGCGGGCGCCTCTCGCCGGACGGTGCGGGTCCCCTGGAACATGGGCATTAAGGTAGCCGTCGGCTGGGGAACCAGCCACACGCGGTTTGAAACGCCGCCGTCCGGCCGCTAGACTGTTCCCCCACACCTTCCGCTGCGGCGCCGGGGAGGGCCACACGAGGAACGGGTCATGGCTGACGAGCGGGTCAAGACGTCCGAGTTCCGGGTCCGGGGCGACAACCTGGTGTCCCGGATCAAGGAGATCCTGCACGAGGGCAACGTCCGGCGTATCATCATCAAGACCGACGAGGGCCGGACGCTGCTCGAGATCCCTCTGACGATCGGGGTCGTGGGGGCGGTCCTGGCCCCCGTCTGGGCGGCGCTCGGGGCGTTGGCGGCCCTGGCCGCCGATCTGCGGATCCTGGTCGAGAAAGTCGAGTCCTAGGAGGACCCATGCGGAATCGGTTGACAGCGGTACTCATGGTGGCGGCGCTGGGCGGCGCCGTCGCGTGCCAACGGGGGCCGGACCCCGAGCTCCAGGCGCAGCTCGCGGAACTCACCGCCGTGGCCGCCGAAAAAGACAGCCTGCTCCGCCAGGTGGCGGAGAACGCGCGCCTGATGAGCGACATCAGCGCTCAGCTCGTCACGGTCGCCGATCAGGAACGCCTGGCGCGGGTGGCCCAGACCGCCGAGTCCCCGGTGGCGGCGTCCCGCGACAGCCTGCGCGTGATGGTGAACGATGTCACGACCCGGCTCACGACGCTGGAGACGCGGCTTGCCGAGAGCCGGCGGCGCATCCAGCGCCTGGACCGCACGTCGGACAGCGCGCGGGCCGCGTTTGAACAGGCCCTCACGGACTTGCAGTCGGCCATGACGAACCAGCGGACGACGATCGCGTTCCTGGCCAGTCACCTGGAGACGCTCCAGTCCGAGAACGTCCAGCTGGCCACCGAGAAGGCCGCGCTGGCCGACACGGTCGAGCAGCTGATTGACGTGCAGAACACCGCGTACTACGTGATCGGCACCAAGGACGAGCTGCTGGCCGACGGAATCGTGACCGAGGAAGGCGGCAGCCGGGTCCTGTTCATCTTTGGCAAGCGGGGCAAGACACTGGTGCCGGCCCGCAACCTGGACACGACGCGCTTCACGCCCATTGATCTGCGCGCGACCACCGAGCTTTCGCTCCCGGACAGCGCGGCCGAATACCGCATCGCCTCGCGGCAGAATCTGGGGTTCCTCGCGGACCCGCCGAGCGAGGACGGCAAGGTCCGGGGCACGCTCCGGATCACCTCGGCCCAGGATTTCTGGCTGCCTTCCAAGTTCCTGATTCTCGTCCGATCCTGACCTCCGGGTTCGCGGCGTGATCCCCCGCCTGCGCGCGGCGGTTCGGCCCGCCCTGGTCGCCGCCGTCGTCGGCCTTCCGGCCCCGGCGACGGCCCAGGACGTCCTCGTCATGACGAACGGCGACCGGATGTCGGGGCGGCTCGTCTCGATCGCCGCAGGGACCTGGACGTTCAGGCACGCGGGGGAGCGACGACCTCGAAGGAGACCTCTTCAAGATGGTCGAGAAGTACTACGGCGCCGCACGGCTCGACGTGTTCGCTTCGCCCGCGCTCTTCTTTTTCAACGGCGCGGTCAGGGAAAGATGCCGAGCTCCTGGTAGGCCACGACCACTTTCCTTATGGCGCGGATCATCGCGCCCGTCCGCAGGTCCACCGTGTCTCCGTGCTCGGCACACACCTCGCGGATCTGCCGATACGCGAACGCCATGGTCTCCTCGAGGCCCGAGTTGACGATATCGAGCTCGTCCGCACCCCGGGCCAGGAGGTTGCTCTCGGCCACGGAGAAGGTCTTGGTCGTGGCTCCCTCGATGGCGTTCAGCAGCCGCCGGTACGCGCCCTGGTCGAAGCGTTTCTCCAGCCGCCCGAAGGCCACGTGCTGCAGGTTCTTCAGCCACTCGAAATAGGAGACGGTGACGCCGCCCGCGTTGAGATAGACGTCCGGCACCACGATGACGCCCCGCTCGCGGAGGAACTGGTCCGCGTCGTCGGTCGTCGGGCCGTTGGCCCCTTCCCCGATCACCTTGGCCTTGATGCGGGGCGCGTTGGCCCTGGTGATCTGGTTCTCGAGCGCGGCGGGGACGAGGATGTCGCAGTCCACTTCGAGCGCGGCGAGTGACGTGGGCAGCGTGCCGGCACCCGGGAAGCCCGCGACGGTTCCCGCTTCCCGGCGGTGCGCCATGAGCGCCTCGAGGTCAATCCCCTTGGGGTTGGCGATGCCCGCCTTGATCTCGCTCACGCCCACGAGGACGGCGCCGGCCTCGATCAGGAACTTGGCCGCATGGTACCCCACGTTGCCCAGGCCCTGGACCGCAAACCGCTTCCCGTCGAGGCCCACCGTGAGCCCCGCGCGCTTCATGTCCTCCGGAATGCTGCACGCTTCCCGCAACCCGAACACGACTCCGCGGCCCGTGGCCTCGTTCCGGCCCGCAACGCCCCCCTGCGACACCGGTTTGCCGGTCACGCACGCGGAGGCGTTCAGCTCGGACCCGCTCAGCGCCGCGTAGGTATCGGCCATCCACGCCATCTCGCGCGGGCCTGTCCCCATGTCCGGTGCCGGGACGTCAATGGCCGGGCCGATGAAGTTCTTGCGCCACAGCTCGAACGTGAAGCGTCGCGTGATGCGCTCCAGCTCGCCCACCGAGTACTGCCGCACGTCAATCCGGACGCCGCCCTTGGCGCCGCCATACGGGACGTTCACGACCGCGCACTTGTAGGTCATCAGCGCGGCGAGGGCCATGACCTCGTCCGCGTTCACGGCGGGGCTGTACCGGAACCCGCCCTTGGTGGGCATGCGGTGGTGGCTGTGCTGCGCGCGCCAGGCGTTGATGACCTCGATCGAGCCGTCGTCGCGCCGCAAGGGGAACGTGAAGTGATACAGGCTGTTGTTGCCGCGGACTTGCGCGAGCAGCGTGGGATCGGCATCCACGTACTTGGCGGCGCGATCGAAGCTCTTGTTGACCTCGTCGGTAAAACGGTACTCGGCCGGCATGCGGACTCCGCGCGGGCGGGAGGGAAGTCCAAACCTAACGTGGGGTCGCCCGGGAGGAGGCCATCCGCCGGAATGACGACCGGTTTCATCGGAATGGACCCCGAATTCCGGCCCTCCCTTAAGACCCAATTCCCGAAAACTTCACACGGGCGGGGCTAGCATTCACGCGGGTCGGGATTCTAGGGTGACATGCCTCCGACGCAATCGCCCACATGGGCACGGAGGTCCTCCCGCAGTCACACGCCCCGTCCCAAAAGAAGTGCCCGCCCGACCGGCTGGGGGTCGGGCGGGTTTTTTTGACCGCGACGCTCCCTCCGTGCGACCGGCTTATCTCGACCTCGGTCTAGCCGAGCTGCGGGCGCGCGCCATGCTTGCCCTCGACAGCCTGCGCGATTGCCAGGCGTGCCCACGCCGCTGCCGCGCCAACCGGCTCGAGGACCGGTGGTCCGCCTGCAAGACCGGTCGGTACGCGGTCGTCTCGAACTGGTTCCCTATCCGGGCCCTGCCCGACGTGGTGACCAGGTGGCCGCGGCCTTCGGCATTGCCGAAGCCCTCGGGCTGGAACGGCTCGACGGGGCCAGGCGGCCGCGGGATTCCCTCCACGTGGTGGTCGGGAGATAGTACCACCGACCTATATTCTCCCCGACCTTTTGACCGGGCCATCTAGCATGCTCCCAGCACTCCGTGTTTGCGCGCTCTTCGCCCTGACCCCTGTTGGGGTCGTTTCTCCCCTGGCAGCGCAGGACCCGGCATCCGTCGTCTTCTTCCATCCGGACGGCATGGGGGTCAACACCTGGGCGGCCGTGCGGGTCGCCACGGTCGGCCCGGACGGGCGACTGAACTGGGACCGGCTGCCGCACTCGGCTGTGTATCTCGGTCACATGAAGGACGCGCTGGCCGCCACGTCACATGGAGGCGCCACCGTTCACGCGTACGGCGTGAAGGTGGCGTACGACAGTTACGGCCTGGACGGCGGCGCCCCGCTTCGCTCCCGGTCCGGCGCCTCCATGAGCATCCTGATGGAGGCCATGGCCGCCGGCCGCGCCGTCGGGATCGTGAACAGCGGCACGATCACCGAGCCGGGGACGGGCGTGTTCGTGGCCAGGGTCCGGAACCGGTACGATCACGCGGAGATCGTGCGGCAGATCCTCGAAGCGGCGCCGCCGGTGATCCTCGGTGGGGGCGAGCGCTATTTCCTGCCCCGCGGCGCCGCCGGACGCCATGGCCAGGGTACGCGCGACGACGGCGTGGACATGGTGGCCCGGGCCCGCGCGACGGGATACACGGTCGTGTACACGCGCGAGGAGCTGCTGGCGCTCCCGGACTCGGTGGAGCGCGTGCTGGGACTCTTCGCGGCCAACCACACGTTCAACGATCGTTCGGAGGAGCGACTCCGGGAGCGCGGACTCCCGTTCTATGCGGCCACCGCGCCCACCGTGGGCGAGATGACGGCGGCGGCGCTGCGCGTTCTGGGACGTCACCCGGCGGGATTCATGCTGGTGGTCGAGGAAGAGGGCACCGACAACTTCGCGAACGCCAACAACGCCGCGGGTGAGATCGAGGCGGGGTCCCGCGCCGACGCCGCGATTGGCGTGCTGCTCGACTACATCGAGGCGCATCCCCGGACGCTGATGCTGATGACCTCGGACAGCGATGCCGGCGGGCTCCAGGTGCTCGGGGAGTCGTCCGCGGACTGGCTGCGCGCGGGCCGCGTGCTCCCGGAGCGGGACGCGAACGGCGCGCCGGTGGACGGGCGGGACGGGACCGCGTCGCTCCCCTTCGAAGCCCCGCCCGACCGGGCGGGCGCCCGATGGCCGTTCGCCATTGCGTGGACGTCGTACCACGACGGGCTGGGCGGGATTCTCATGCGCGCCGCCGGCCTTGGCGCCGAGCAGGTCCACGGGACGATGGACAACACCGACGCCTACCGCGTCATGTACGCCGTGCTGTTCGGGCGCGATCTGCCCTGACCGGACGCGCGCCCTCCGCCCCGGCGGCGGCGAGCGCGCGGTCTATCTGCCCGTGGTGCCGTTCGGCATGGGTGACGAGAATCAGAAACCCGTCTCCCAGATTGAGGCGCAGCAGGGCCCGGTCTGGGCCGGCAGCCGTCTCGACGCGCTGCCGGATCACGGCGAGGTAGCTGCCGCTCGCGAGCACGAGGTGCTCCAGAACCTGGGCAGCATTCCCGCTGGACCCTGCCGCTCATCCGCCCTCCCGATCCTGCTCGCCCCACACCTCGGCCTCGAACGTCACCAGCTCGGCGCCCGCTTCCCGCCACGCCCGGGGGGGAAGCCCGGCCTTGCGGCAGACGCCCGCGAGAAGCGCCTCGCGATCCCATTTCATCTCGGCCGCCACCTGGGGAAGCAGCAACCCGCGTCGCCCGCGGTAGGTGATCATCACGCCGTGCCGTGCGACGTTCACGTCCACAGGCGCCGCAGGCGTCATCGAAAAGAGCACACTGATCTCCACCAGCAGCCCCGGCAATTCCGCTTCGCGGACGGGTGGAAACCGCGGGTCGTCGAGCGCCGCGGCCCTGGCACCGTGGATCACGGACTCGGCCAGCGGCTGGACCGCGACGATCTCCCCGCGGCACCCCCGGAGATCGCCGTCACCTCGCTGCCGCAGGGTGACGAACGCCGCGCGGTGAGCCGCCAGCTCGGGGTCGTCCCGAGACCACGCAGGCGGGGGGCGGCTCGACACCGCCGCTTCCACCGTGGCCCGCGCGAGGGCAAGCAGCAGCTCGCGCCCACGGGCCGACACGCCGGCGGCCGCCGGTTGTCCCTTGGCCTGCGCATCCGGAGCCATTGGCATCAAGTTATGCTGTCAGGCAGGGACGCACAGAGCGCCGGCGCGCCGCACGTGATCACCGGTTGACAGCGCGCGACGTCCCTGCGCCAATTTCGATTCCTCGAAGCCCGGAGGCCGCAATGTGCCGTGTCCTCATCTCGCTCGTGGCGGTGGCGTGCGGCGCCCTGCCGCTCGCGGCTCAACAGCCGCCGGTTCCCATGCCCGAGTCGTATCGGGGAGCGCAGCTCAGGATGCTGCGGCTCCAGCGCAGCCTGCTGCTCGCGATGGCGGACTCGATGCCGGAGTCGCTCTACCGGGACAAGGTCACCCCGGTCCAGCGGGACTTCGCCCAGCAGATCCACCACGCCGCGAACGCGGTCGCCGGTATCACCGCGCGGTACATGGGGCTGCGGATGCCGGAGCTTCCGGATACCGCCGAGGCGCTCAACAGCCGGGCGGGCCTGTGCGGGTACGTGAACGCCACGTTCGATTTTGCCGAGGGGGTCCTGAAGAGCCAGACCCCGGAGAGCCGGGCCGAGGTCGTGAGCTTCTTCGGGCAGATGGAGATCCCGCGGTGGCAGATCTGGGATGAAGTGCACCAGCACACGATGTGGACCGCCGGGCAGGTGGTCGCGAACTTCCGCAAGCACGACATGCCACCGCCCGGCTACGGGTTCTTCTGAATGTCGAACAGGGAACACGGAACAGGGAACGCTGAAGGCGGTCGTGCCCCCCGATTCCCCCCCGGCTGTCCCTAAAAGTGGACGAATTCGCCGCCACCTGGTGCCTTAAATCGTTATAAACAATACACTTAGATCCTGGCACACAACTGGCACCATGTCAGTGCGGAGCGCAGCGTGCGCTCTGGCCCGACCCCGGGTCTCTGCCGCAGGAAGCTGAGAGGTGCGTATGCTGCCAGTCATCCTCACGCTGCTCGCTGCGACGGCCGCCGTCCCCGCTGTCGCCGAGGCACCGAGCCAGGACCCAGCCGTTCGGGTCTGGCTCAACAAGAGCGGCTACGTCGAGCGGACGGACAAGGTGCGCGCGTATGTGCGCACCGCCGTGGACGGGTACGTCGTCATTCTGCACGCCGAGCCGTCGGGGCGGGTGCGGGTGTTGTTCCCGCTCGACCCCGAGGACGATGCGTTCGTCCGGGCCGGCCGCGACTACGAGATCCGCAGCCGCGCCGACCGTGAGGCATTCGCGGTCTACGATGGCCTGGGCACGGGCGTCGTGCTGGCGGCGGTGTCGCGGGATCCCTTCCGGTTCGAGGGGTTGGCCGTGAACCGCCACTGGGACTACCGGGCCGTGGAGTTCGCGGTCGGCAACGACGCGGAGGCCGATCTGCTGGCCGTGGTGCAGACGATGGCCGGCGGTACGTGGTTCGACTACGACATCGTGCGCTACGAGGTCGGCTCGCGGTACGCGGCGGGCGGTGACGACGGCGCCTATCACCTGTCGTTCTACGGGCCCGCCTACCACGGGCATTACTGGTCCGGCGGCGGCGGCTTCAGCATCGGGTTCGGCGGGGGCTGGTACGACCCCTGGTATGGCCCATGGTACGATCCATGGTACGACCCGTGGTACTACTATCCGCGCCACTGGTCGGCGTGGTACTACCCGCGGTACTGGACGCCCTACGGCGGCTGGTACCGGCCGTATCGCGCGACGTATGCCTACTACCCCAACGGCTACGTCCCGCGCGGGACCTATGAGCGGAACGGGTATCCGGCCTATGCCTTCAAATCGCGGGAGGACCGCTACGGGCTGCAGCCGCCGTCGGTGACGGCACGGCGACGGACCGGCGCGACCACCGCGGCGTACGCATCGTCGCCTGCGCGGAGCCCCACCGCCACGACCACCAGCCGGCGGACGGCCGCGGCGAGCACGCCGGTGTCCGCGCCGTCCACACCGGGGTCGCTCGAGGCTCGCCGGCGCCCGACGGGCGCGGCCCCTGCCACGACGCTCCCGACCATCAATGGCCGTGGGCGGGTGGCGGCACCCCAGGGCACCCCGAACACGACGCGCAATCCGAACGGCGCCGACGCGCGACGCACCGTCGGTGACACGCGCGTACCGCTGAACACCAGAGACACGCCGCGGCGTGGGCTGGAGGTCGCTCCTCCCGGACGTACCGTGACGCCGCCGGCCGCCGAGCGCCGCACGACGCGACCGACCACCTGGACCCCGACCGGGATGCGCCCGGCCGGCGAGCGCCGGGTGGGCGATGCCCCGGCCCGACCGGCACAGGGCACGGTGGGATCCGGCCGGACGACCAAGCCATCGTCGGGGAGCCTGGAACGGCGGAGCCCGCAGCGCACCGTGTCCCCGCCGCGTTCCACGACGCCGCCCCGGACGGTGAGCCCGCCGAAGTCCACCACCCGGTCGGCGCCGGCCCGCACCGCGCCGCGGGCGACGCCGTCGCGGACGCCCACGCGGAGGTCGCCGCCGGCTCGCAGCTCCTCACCACCGCCCACACGGCGCAAGAACTGACGCGCGCGGTTCCGTTTTCACGAGCCCGGCCCCGACGGCCGGGCTCGTCGCATGTGGGGACCGCTTGCCCCGGGCGGACACCCTGGGCATGATTCGCGACCGCTTCTCCCCACCCGCACCGGACGGTCCCCCTTCGTGGATCCTCTCACCTTTGGTCTCGCCAGCCTCGTGGTTGCGGCCGGCGCGGCCCTGCAGGGTGCCATCGGCTTCGGACTCGGCGTGTTCTCGGTGCCGCTGCTGCTGCTGTTCGCGCCGGCCCTCGTGCCCGGTCCGCTGCTGGCCGCCTCCGTACTGCTGACCGTGCTGCTGGCCCACCACGACCGCGCGGGCATCAACTGGCGGGATCTGCTGTGGGCGCTGAGCGGCCGCACCGTCGGCATCGCGTGCGCTACCGCGTTGCTCGCGACAGTGTCGTCGCCGGCCCTGGCCCTCTGGTCGGGCGGCCTCGTCCTGTTCGCGGTGGCGCTCTCGGCGTCGGGCCTGCGCGTCCCGCCGACGCCGCGGTCCCTGCTCGCGGCCGGGCTCCTGTCCGGCGTGCTCGGGACCGCGGTCTCCATCGGCGGCCCGCCGATCGCGCTGGTCTACCAGCATGAGACCGGAGCGCGGCTGCGGGGCACGCTGGCCGCGTTCTTTCTCATCGGCGTGACCATGTCCCTGGCCGGCCTGCGGGTGGCCAACCGCTTCGGGGCCACGGAGCTGCGGCTGTCGGCCTACCTTCTGCCCGGTGTGCTGGTGGGATTCCTGGTCTCGCGCCGGGCAGCCCGTTTCCTCGACCGCGGCTACACGCGCCCGGCGATTCTCACGATCTCCGCGCTGTCGAGCATCCTGGTGATCGTGCGGGCACTCCGGTGACGGCGTGGCCGCTGGCGTGCCCCGTTCCCTTGTTCTAGACTCCCCGCATCCCGGACTCCCTGCCGCATGCCCCTCACCGAAACGTTCCCGAGCGTCACCCGGATCCGTTCCGACTTTCCCGCGCTGGCACGCCTGGCCGGCGGAAAGCCGGTCGTCTATTTCGACGGTCCCGGCGGCACCCAGGTGCCGCGCCCCGTGGCCGAGGCGGTGGTTGCGTACCTCTACCACCACAACGCCAATACACATTGGGCGTATCCCACGAGCATCGAGACGGACGCGGCGCTGGCTGGTGCCCGTGACGTGTTCGCGGCGTTTCTGAATGGCCACTCCGAGGAGATCGCGTTCGGCGCCAACATGACGACGCTCACGATGCACCTGGCCCGGGCGCTCGTCCGGACCTGGGGCCCGGGCGACGAGATCGTGGTCACCGAACTGGATCACCACGCCAACGTGGATCCCTGGATCGAGGCCGCCCGGGACCGTGATCTCACGGTCCGGCGGGTACGCCTGCTGCCCGAGTCGGGAACGCTCGATTGGGACGATCTCGAGCGGCAGCTGTCGCCGAGGACGCGGCTCCTGGCCATCGGCGCCGCCTCCAACGCGCTCGGCACCATCACGGACGTGGCCGCCGCGGCCCGGCTCGCGCACGCGGTCGGGGCGCTCGTGTTCGTGGACGGCGTCCATTACGCACCGCATCGGCTGCCCGACGTGCGGGCGCTGGAGTGCGACGGGTTCGCCTGCTCGGCCTACAAGTTCTACGGACCGCACGTGGGTGTGATGTGGCTCATGCGCGATCTCTTCGCCGCCGCGCCGTTCCCCCGCCTGGTCCCCGCGTGGGACGCGCCACCGGAGCGCGCGGAAACGGGAACCCTGAATCACGAGGGCATCGTGGGCGCCGCGGCCGCGATCGAATGGTTGGCGGACCTCGCGGGGCCGGATGGAGACCTGCGGTCGCGGCTCGGCCGGACGTTCGCGGCGCTGCACGAGCGGAGCGAGGATCTGCTCCGGGAACTCTGGGACGGTCTGGCCGAGCTGCCCGGCGTGGAGCTCTTCGGGCCGCCGCCCGGCGCGCCGCGCACCCCTACCGTGGCGTTCGCGACGGACGACCTTTCCAGCGAGGCGCTGGCCCGCCAGCTCGGTCGCGCCGGTATCTACCTGTCGCACGGAGACTTCTACGCGCACACCGTCGTGCAGCGGCTGGGGCGGCAGCCGGACGGCATCGCGCGCGCGGGTTGCGCCTGTTACACGAGCCCGGAGGACGTGGGCCGCCTGCTCGAGGGCATTCGCCTGCTGACGGCCCGCGAGTCGCTGCCGGTCTGATCCGGCGCCGGGGCCGCCCCGCCGCCAGGGACACGGACTCATCACGCGGGAGGGAACCGTGACATCAGGAGACGCGTGGCACGATCTCGGGCCGATCGAACGGCTGCGCCAGACGCCGCTGCAGCAGGTCCGGATCGGCCGCACCGCCATCGCCCTCTCGTGTCGGGACGGCGCGTTCGGCGCGATTTCCGGCGTCTGCAACCACGCGGCCGGCCCGCTGGGCGACGGCCACCTCGACGGCGACTGGGTGATCTGCCCGTGGCACAACTGGAAGTTCCATCGCGTGAAGGGCCACGGTGAGCCGGGCTTCGAGGACGACCAGGTCCCGCAGCACGAGCTCCGGGAGGAGGACGGGCACCTGTTCGTCCGCCTGGCGCCCGCCGTGCCGCGCCGCAAGAAGGCCCACGAGCCGCATCCCCTGGCGCGGCGCGCGGAACGGGCTCCCGGCGGCCTCCGCGTGGCGGGGATCTCCACCACGCACATGGATCGCGGCAACCCGCGGTACTCCACGTCGGAGGCCCTCCTCGAGAGCGCGCTCCGCCACGCCGCGGAGACGCGGGGCCTGGAGACCCGGCTGATCCGCCTGGACGCCCTGCGGTTCCGGGCCTGTGAGGGCTACTACTCGAAGAGCGCGCACGCCTGCACGTGGCCCTGCTCCATCACGCAGATGGACCCGGAGGACGAGCTGGACCAGGTATACGAGGCCCTGGTGTTCTGGGCCGACGTGGTGCTCGTCGCGACGCCCATTCGGTGGGGAGCGGCGAGCGCGCTGTACCACCGGATGGCCGAACGCCTCAACTGCGTGCAGAACCAAATCACGATCCGGGACCGTGTGCTGATCCGCAACAAGGTGGCGGGCTTCATCATCACGGGCGGGCAGGACAACGTGCAGGCGGTGGCGGGTCAGCTGCTCACGTTCTTCGGGGAGCTCGGGTTCCTGTTCCCCCAGTTCCCGTTCATCGCGCATTCCCGCGGCTGGACCGCCGAGGACATGGAGACCAACGTCACGGTGGTACGCGAGAGCGCCGAGCTGCACGAGGCGGCCCGGGACCTCGTGGATCGGGCGACCACCATGGCCGGGCTCGTCGTGCACGCGGACGCATGCCCCGAGCGCGTCACGCGGGCGGGGCGAAAGGCATCGGGCATGGCCACGCACGGATGAGCGCGGCGCACGGCACGGTTCCGGCGGACGCGCCCGGCCACGGGTTCGGCACGGCGCCGGTTTTCCTGGCCAGCATCAGCACCATCCTGGGCGCCGTCCTGTTCCTGCGCTTCGCGTACGCCGTCGCGCATGTCGGCTTCCTCGGGACGCTGGCCATCATCCTGCTCGGTCATCTCGTGACCGTGCCCACGGCGCTCGCCATCGCGGAGATCGCCACCAACCGGCGGGTCGAGGGCGGCGGCGAGTACTTCATCATTTCCCGGTCGTTCGGCACCAGCATCGGCGGCGCCATCGGTGTCTCGCTGTTCCTGTCGCAGGCCGTGTCGGTCGCGTTCTACATGATCGCGTTCGCCGAGGCGTTCCGGCCGCTGGGGGCCGCGCTGACGGCGGTGACGGGACTGGAGTTCGACCCCCGGTTCATCTCGCTTCCGGCCACCGGCCTCCTCGCGGTGCTGGTGCTGCGGCACGGCGCGTCGCTGGGCGTGAAGGCGCTGTGGGGCGTGGTCGCGATCCTCGCGCTCTCGCTCGTCCTGTTCTCCCTGGGCGGCCCGCCGGCCGGCGTGGACCCCGGCCGGATCGAGGTGTTCGACACGGTGGCGCGCGGCGATCCGTTCATCATCGTCTTCGCCATCGTGTTCCCGGCGTTCACGGGGATGACGGCCGGCGTGGGCCTCTCGGGAGATCTCGCGAACCCTCGGAAGTCCATCCCGCTGGGCGTGCTCTCGGCGACGCTGACCGGCATGGTCGTGTACGTCTGGATCGCGTACAAGCTCGCCGCGTCCGCGCCGGCGGAGCTGCTGGCGGCCGACCAGCTGGTGATGAGTCGCATCGCGCTGTGGGGCCCGATCATCCCCATCGGTCTCGCCTGCGCCACCCTGTCGTCGGCGATCGGCTCCATCCTGGTGGCGCCACGCACGCTCCAGGCCATCGGCGGAGACGGCCTCGTGCCGGTCCGGCGGGTCAACCGCTTCCTCTCCGCGGGCACCGGCACCGCGAACGAGCCGACCAACGCGACGCTGGTGACGACCGCCATCGCGCTGGGCACGATCGCGCTGGGCAACGTGGACGTCGTGGCCCGGATCATCTCCATGTTCTTCATGGTGACGTACGGCGCGCTGTGCACCATCAGCGCCCTGGAGCATTTCGCGGCCCGCCCGAGCTACCGCCCGAGCTTCCGGTCGAAGTGGTATCTGAGCCTGATCGGCGCGGTGATGTGCTTCATGCTGATGTTCCAGATGGATCCGTTCTACGCCATCCTGGCCGTCATCGTGATGATCGCGCTCTATCGCGTGATCCGCGCGGCACACGGGTCCGACGACCTCGCCGCCATCTTCCAGGGGCTCCTGGCGCAGATCACGCGGTTCTCGCAGATCCGCCTCCAGGCCACGGCCAGTCGGCCGAGCGGAGACGAGTGGCGGCCCAGCGTGATCATGGTGAACGGGCGCACGTTCGAGCGGACGTCGCCCATCCAGTTCTTCAGCTGGCTCACCCACCGCTACGGCGTCGGCACGTACATGCACTATATCCGCGGCCGCCTGGACGACCGGACGTACGCGGAGAGCCGCAAGGACATGGACCGCCTGATTGACATGATGCAGGCGCGGCGCAGCGCCATCTACGTGGACACGTTGATCTCGCCGTCCATGCAGACGGCCCTCGCGCAGGCCCTGCAGCTGCCGGGGGTGTCGGGGCTCGAGAACAACACCATCCTGTTCGAGTTCAGCCCCAAGGACGACGCCACCGTGCTCGACGAGGTCCGGGACGGCATCCTCCTGGCCGGCGCCGTGCGGATGAACTCGCTCGTGCTGCGGCACGGCGACCATTTCTTCGGGCAGCGCCGCACCATCCACCTCTGGCTCACCTGGCACGACTACGGCAACGCCAGCCTGATGATCCTGCTGGCCTACATCCTCCTGGGCCATCCCGACTGGCACGATGCCGAGATCCGGATCTTCGCGGCCTACCCCAAGGAGGAGGTCGAGGAACGGCGCACGCGACTGCTCGACATGATCGTGTCGGGCCGCCTGCCCATCAGCCCCAAGAACCTCCGGGTCATTCCCACCGACGCGAAGGTGGACTTCCACCGGCTCGTCGAGAGCCGGTCGGGCGCCGCCGATCTGGTGGTGCTCGGGCTCACGCCCGACCGGCTCCGGGAAAAGGGCACCGAGCTGCTGGTCCGCCATCCGGCGCTGACGGACGTCCTTTTCGTGAGCGCGCAGCAGCGCATTCTGATAGACTGACCGGAGGGGCCATGCCCGCGGAATCCGGCGCGAACGGCGGCGCACGCCTGGCGGAGGCCATTGCGGGCCTGGGCGTCCGCACGCTGTTCACGCTCTGCGGCGGCCACATCTCGCCCCTGCTCGTGGGCGCCAGGCGCGCCGGCCTCCGGGTGGTGGATGTGCGGGACGAGGCGGCCGCCGTCTTCGCGGCGGACGCCGCGGCGCGCCTGTCCGGGACCGTGGGGGTCGCCGCGGTGACCGCGGGCCCCGGCGTCACCAACGCGCTTACCGCCCTCCAGAACGCCCGCCTGGCGCAGTCCCCGGTGCTGCTCATTGGCGGCGCCGCCCCCACCGTGCTGCGGGGACGCGGCGCGCTCCAGGACATTGATCAACTCAGCGTGGTCCGGCCGCACGTGAAATGGGCCGCGTCCGCGCGCCGGGTGCGCGATCTTGGTCCGTTGTGCGCGCGCGCGGCGGCGGTGGCCCATGACGGCGTCCCCGGTCCGGTGTTCCTCGACTGCGCGCTCGACCTGCTCTACGACGAAGACGTCGTGCGCGAGTGGTACGGCGCCGCCGGCGCCGCTGCCGGGCGCTCGCTCCGCGCGCGGCTCGAGGGATGGTATCTGCGACGCCACGTAGACCGGATGTTCGCGCGGGCCGGGGAGGGCCGGGGGCCGCCGCGGCGCCCGCCCGTCACGGCCGGGCCGGACGGGCGCCTGGTCGGGCGCGCGCGCGAGCTGCTCGCCGCCGCCCGGCGACCGCTCCTGCTGATCGGGAGCCAGGCCGTGCTCGACGTGGGCCGGGTGGACCGCCTCGCGGCCGCGGTGGCCGCCCTGGGCATCCCGACCTACCTGTCAGGGATGGCACGCGGGCTGCTGGGACGACGGCACGAGGTGCTCCGCCGGCACCGACGCCGGGAGGCCCTGCGCGAGGCCGACGTCGTGATCCTGGCGGGCGTCCCCTGCGACTTCCGGCTGGACTATGGGCGGCACCTCGGTCGCGGCGCCCGCGTGGTCGCGGCCAACTTGAGTCGCGCCGAGGCCCGCCGGAACCGCCGGCCCACGGTCACCGCGGTCGGCGATCCCGGCGCCTTCGTGACCGCGCTGGGCAGCGCACCGCCGGACCCGGGCGCCTGGGCGCCGTGGGCAGCGGAGCTCGCGGCCCGCGACGCCGCGCGCGAGGCGGCAATCGCCGCAATGGCGACCGCGCCGGGCGACCACGTGCACCCCATCGCGCTGTGCCGCGCCGTCGAGGACGCGGCGGCGGCGGACAGCGTGTTCGTCCTCGACGGCGGCGACTTCGCGGCGACGGCGTCCTACGTGCTCTCACCCCGCGGGCCCCTGCGGCATCTCGATCCCGGCGTGTTCGGAACGCTCGGCGTGGGCGGCGGCTTCGCGCTCGGCGCGGCCGCGGTGCGGCCCGGCGCCGAGATCTGGGTGCTCTACGGCGACGGCGCCGCCGGGTTCAGCCTGGCCGAGGTGGACACGTGCGTGCGGCACGGGATTCCGGTGATCGCGGTGGTGGGCAACGACGCCTCGTGGGCGCAGATCGCGCGGGATCAGGTGGCGGTGCTGGGCGACGACGTCGGGACGGTGCTCAGGCGCACGGACTATCACCTGGTCGCGCGCGGGTTCGGCGGCGAGGGACTGCTCGTCGAGCGCGCCGGCGACCTGCCCGCCGCCCTCGCCACGGCCCAGGACGTCGCCCGGACCGGGCGGCCGGTGCTGGTGAACGTGCTGCTCGACCGGACCGATTTCCGGAAGGGCTCCATTGCGATGTAGGCCGCGGGCTCAGAGGCCGTCGGCGACGGCCCGGGCCACCTGGTCCGCGATGGCCATGATCGTGATCATCGGGTTCACCCCGCTCGGCGCCGGAAACGCGCTGCCGTCCGCCACGTAGAGCCCCCGCACGTCGAAGCTCTGCCCGCGGCCATCCACCGCGCCGCGCGCGGGATCCGCCCCCATCGCCGCCGTCCCCATCTGGTGAAACGCCACGTACGACATGCGGAGCTTCCGATAACCCGTGGCGTCCGCCGACGCCATGAACTGCTCGAGCCAGCCCGCGCCGCCGGGCCGAATCCGCGTGGGCGGCGTCTGCAGCGTGAACAACTCCTCCGCCCCCGCCGCCGCCATGATCCGAGCCGCCGCCTCCAGGGCGCGCCGCATGTGCGCCGCGTCGTAGGACGACACGTCGTACGCGACCCGCGGGTGCCCCCAGCGGTTGGGGGTCACGCGCCCGGCGTCCCGGTCCCGCAGCAGGATCCCCACGTGTCCCATGTGCGCGAGCCGCCCCACGTCGTCGCGCAATTGCCGCGGGCTCGCCCATCCGAACGCGCTCGCCGGCAGCGCGAAGTGGATCGGTCCCGTCTCGAACCGCGCCCCGTAGCCCCGGCCGTCCATATCGGCGAACTGGGTGGAATACCGGGCCTGCATGGTCCCGCCCCACGGCTCGACCCGGTCCGGGAAGAACGCCCCGATCGCGCTCACCGGGTGGAGGTGCAGGTTGCGCCCGATGCGCGCGTTCGTGAGGCCGGAGCGCAGCAGGAGCACGGGCGTGCTGATGGCGCCGCACGCCACCACCACCGCGCGGGCGCGCACGCTCACGTCGTGGAGCCGGCCGTCCGCCCCGCGCGCCCGGGCGTGTACGCCCGTCGCGCGGCCGCCCGACGTCACCACCCGGTCCACCACGCACTCCGGCACCAGGCGGGCACCGGCGGCGATCCCGTCCCGCAGGTACGTGGCGGCCGTGGAGTTCTTCGCGCCGTGCCGGCAGCCGTACGTGCAGAATCCGCACTCGAGCCCTTCCCGGCAGTCGGTCACGTTGCGCGGGATCGGCTCCACCGCCCACCCGAGCGCACGGATCCCCGCCTCGAGCAGCTCGTCCCGCCGGCTGGGCGTGGTCCACCGCGTGCCCACGTTCAGGCGGGTGGCGACCCGCGCCAGCGCGTCCCCGAATGCCCGACGCTCGAACACGGCGAGCCCCGAGCGCGCGTCCCATTCCGCCCGGATGGACTCCGGCAGCGCAAAGCTCGTGGTCCAGTTGATGACCGTGCCGCCGCCGACACAGCTCCCGGCCAGGATCGGCATCGAGCCGCTGTCCGTCATGATCATGCCGCGATCCAGAAAGAGCGCGTCGAACATCTCGCCCTCCACCTGGGTCAGCTCGCGCGACGACGGGTTCCCGCCGCGCTCCACCACCACGACGTCCCGCCCCGCTTCGGCCAGCAGCCCCGCCACCACCCCACCGCCCGCACCCGAGCCGACCACCACCACGTCGCAGTCGAGGCTGATGTCCGCCTGCACCCGGACCGCCGGCAGCGCCTCGACCGTCCCGGCCGCGCGCGGCAGCGACCCCGGGTAGCCCACCGCGCGCCACGCCGGATGCGAGCCATCCCCGGTGGGCCAGCAGAAGTACGCGAACTGGCACAGCCGCTTGAGCGCCTGGAACCCGGCGCGCCGGAGCGTGACGGACGAATGCGCCATGGACGTCAGCAACCGCTCGCGGCTCGCGGGGTCGAGGTCGGCGAACGAGCGGTAGCCCGCGCCCTGGAGCAGGTTCGCGAGTCGCGAGTCGAGGACGTCGAGCAGCAGGCGCAGCCGCGCCAGATCGCGCGGATTCGCCAGCTGGGCCAGCATGGCTTCCACGCGCCCGGCCGTGCCGGCGGCGCGCGCGCCCGTGGCGAAGTAGCCGGCCGGATCGTCGTCGCGCGCGAGACTGGGCAGCAACGTGTCGCACACCGCGGCCAGCACGGCCCGATGGCGGTCGGAGAGCGGGGGAATCACGCCGCGACGGCCAGTCCCGCGATCCGCCGGGCGACGGTGGCCAGCTCAGGGGCCGCGTCCACCGCGGCCTCCAGACCGTGGGTATCCGCAACGAACGCGGCGTGCAGCAGGTGCCGGTGTGACCCCAGCGCCCTCCGCGCCGGCAGGGCGTCGAGCAGGTCCGCCGCATGCCCACGCAGGGCGTCGCCGATGCCGATCGTCCACTCGGCCTGCGGTCCCGGGAGCCGGTTCAGCGGAAGCAGCATCTCCAGGTAACCGGCCCACCCCAGCCCCAGGTCCCGCCGCTCGACGCTTCGCAGGAACGCGACCCGCGCGAGGGAGAACCGCGCGCGCGGCGACGGCCGCCGCGGCAGGAGGGGATGGAGATCGTACAGCACCCGCCGCGCGCCGGCGCGGAAGGCGAGGCGGGCGGCCAGGACGGACCACGGGACGGTGACGAAGACACCGTCCTCCCGGCTGTCCAGGAGCACGACCGTGTCGTGTTCCATGCCGGCGGCGGCAACCCAGTGCGACCACCCGTCCACGCAGAGCAGCACCGGGATCGCCCCGCGCAGGCGGGCGGCCAGCGCGCGGCCGGCATCCGCGGCGCCCCGCAGGCGCTCGAACCCCAGATCGCAGCGATACCGCGCCGCAGCCCGCGCGAGGTCGCGCTCGTCCGTCCCCTCCTCGCCCGCGCCGGACGCGCGCGTGAGCACGCGGTCCTCCGCCACGATGCCGAGGGCCAGCAGCGCGTGCTTCAGGGCCAGCGGCCCGCACTGCCACGTATTGGGTTGCGTCCGAAACCCCATCGTGCTCTTGCCTCTCCCCCCTCCAAGCTAGCAATGTTACGGAGGCGCGAGCCATCCTATGCCCGAGATACCCACGACCGTCGCCGTTCTCTTCAATCATGTGGACGAGGACGAGTACGAGCAGATCCGGAACGTGGATCCTGCGACGCTCTCGTTCGAGCCCGAGTACGACATTCACGTCGCGACCATCATGGAGGAGTACCGCGCCGTGGCGCGCGGCCTCCGCCAGGCGGGCTATCGGGTACGGCTCGTCAACATCCGCGACGACGTCGCTGTGCTGGCGCGCCTCCTGCGCGGTGCGCGGCGTCCCGACGTGGTGTTCAATCTCGTCGAGCACTACCGGGACGACCCGGAGCACGAGGCGCACATCGCCGGCGTGCTGGATCTGCACGGCGTCCCCTATACGGGCGCGACGCCGTTCGTGCTGTCGCTGCTGCGCCGCAAGGGCCTCACCAAGCACCTGCTGCTGGCCAACGGCGTGCCCACGCCGCGCTACCGGATTCTCTACGAGCCCAGGATTCCGCGCCGGCACGGGCTCCGGTACCCGCTGATGGTCAAGCCGGCGCGCGAGGACGCCAGCGCCGGGGTTTCCCGCGAGTCCGTGGTGCGCGACCACGCGGGCCTGCTGGAGCGGGCCCGGTACGTGGAGCAGGAGTTCGGCCCGCCGACGCTGGTCGAGGAGTTCATCGAAGGGCGCGAGCTGCACGCCGCCGTGTGGGGGAACGACCCGCCGGAGATGCTGCCCATCATCGAGTTCGACTTCTCGGATCTGCCGCCCGACCAACCGAACATCATCAGTTTCGACGCCAAGTGGAACCCGCTGAAGGAGGAGTATCACCGTGTCTTCACCGTGTGCCCGGCCCGGCTCTCCCGCCGGGCGCAGCGGCGCGTGGAGCGCGCGGCCCTGTCGGCGTATCGCGTCACCGGCTGCCGCGACTACGCGCGGCTCGACCTGCGCCTCACACCCGACGACCATCCGTTCGTGCTCGAGGTGAACCCCAACCCCGATCTCACCGAGGGCGTCTCGTTCATGGAGTCCGCGGAGCGGGCGGGCTACGACTTCGCCGACGCGCTCCGGCTCATCGTGGAAATGGCCCTCGCGCGCACGCCGATCCCGGCGCTGGGCGCGCCCGCGGCGCTGGGTCAGGGATAGAGTCGCCCGCTCTTCCACCCCGTTCCGGTGCGCTCGAACAGCAGCCGGTCGTGCAGCCGGTTGACGCGCCCCTGCCAGAACTCGATGCGCGCCGGCGCCACCCGGTAGCCACCCCAGAACGGCGGCAGGGGAACGTCCCCATCGCGGAACCGGGCCCCGTACTCCCGCACCCGCCGCTCCAGCTCCTCGCGCGTCTCGAGCACCTCGCTCTGGCGCGACGCCCACGCGCCGATCCGGCTGCCGCGCGGCCGGGACCGGAAGTACGCGACCGACTCGTCCTCGCTCAGCCGCGTGACCGTGCCCTCGATGCGAACCTGCCGCTCGAGCGCGGCCCAGTGAAACGTGAGCGCGGCTCTCGGATTGTCGCGCAGCTCGAGCCCTTTCCGGCTCTCGTAGCTGGTAAAGAACGTGAATCCCCGCTCGTCCAGCCCCTTGAGGAGCACGATGCGGACCGCCGGGAGCCCGTCGGGCGTCGCGGTGCCGAGCGCCATGGCTTCCGGCAGGTAGATCCCCGCGCGCTCGGCGGCAGCGTACCAGAGGCGGAAGAGATCCAGGGGATCCTCGTCCGGACGGGCATCGGGAAGGCCCCGGACCACCCCCTGGCCGAACGTGACGATCGTGCGGAGCCGGGCGATCAACGACATGGCGGACGCGGCGGGAGGCGCATGGGTGCCCCAAAAGCAACGCGCGCCCTCACCGGGAGGCAAGGGCGCGCGGGGCGTGCCGGCGTGCCGCGCTAGTCGCGGCCCGGACGGTCGAAGACGAGCCCGCGGCCGCAGGTTTCGCACCGCACCAGCCAGACTTCGCCGCGCGGCCGGTTCCCCGTCAGATCACGCATGCCTCCCCCGCAGTGGGGACACACCGACGGCGCGGCCCCGGCGCACGTCCGATACAGCCGGGCAGCTTCGTCGAGCGTGAACCCGCCGGACAGCCGGCGCCCGGGGCGTTGGGCGGACACGGGGCGGACCACCATGGCGGGTAATATGAGGAGAGCCCCGTGGGAAGAGCCTGAGATTGCCGTGAAGGTTGTGTGCAGGCCGGCCGGGCCCTTCACGCGGATTCGCTCCGCTCTGGCAACCGCTCTGGCACCCGCTAGCTTGCAGGCCTATGGAGAGCCTCGACCGCATGCCCGCACTGCCCGAGCGTCTCGCGGGCCTCGCGGGCCTGGCCACCAACCTGTGGTGGAGCTGGCATCGAGAATCCCGGATTCTCTTCCACTCCATTGACAGCATCCTCTGGCGCCGGACGCGGCACAACCCCCTCGCGCTCCTCCAGGAGGTGGATCCGGCGCGGCTCCGCGCCTGCGCCGAGGACCCCGAATTCCTGGCGCTCTACGACCGGGCGTGCGCCGACCTCGAGCACGCGCTTACCCGTGAAGGCACGTGGTTTCGCCGCACGTTTCCGCAGGTGGGCAACCACCCGATCGCCTACTTCAGCGCCGAGTTCGCGGTGCACAACTCCGTGCCGATCTACTCCGGCGGCCTGGGGATCCTGGCGGGCGACCACTGCAAGACCGCGTCCGACCTTGGCCTGCCGCTGGTCGGCGTCGGGCTGATGTACACCAAGGGGTACTTCGACCAGCAGATCCGGCTCGACGGATGGCAGCAGGACATTGACGACCCCGTGGACCCGAGTCGCTCCCCGCTCCTGCCGCTGCTGGACGCCACGGGGAGCCCGTACCTCGTCACCGTCCCGTGCGCCGACCGCGAGGTCCACGTGGGCGCGTGGCTCATGCGCGTGGGGGCCGTACCCCTTTATCTGCTCGATACGAACCTGGAGCGGAACCAGCCGGCGGACCAGGCGCTGTCGCACAAGCTGTACGCCGGCGGCGCGGAGATGCGGCTCCGCCAGGAGTGGGTGCTGGGTGTGGGCGGGGTGCGCCTCCTCCGGCGGCTCGGGATCGGGCCCGCGGCCTGGCACGCCAACGAGGGGCACGCCGCGTTCATGTTCGTGGAACGCCTGCGCGAGCTGCTCCAGGAGGGCAAGCCCCTGGACGAGGCGCGGGCGGAGGTCCGGAGCCGGAGCGTGTTCACCACCCACACCCCGGTTCCCGCCGGTCACGACCGGTTCTCGCGGGACCAGGTGGAGCATTGCATCGGGCCCTTCTGGGAACGGATGGGACTGGATCGGGAGACGTTCTTCGGGCTCGGCCACCATCCCGTCGAGGATCACGGCCTGTTCCACATGACCGCGCTCGCCATCCGGCTTGCCGGCGCGGTCAACGGCGTCTCCGCGCTCCACGGCGAGGAAACGCGGCACATCTGGCACGTGCTGTGGCCCGATCGCGAGCGGGCGGCGGTCCCGATGGGCCACGTCACCAACGGCGTCCACCTCGCGACCTGGATGGCGCGACAGATCATGGACCTGCTGTCGTCGCACCTGGGGCCCGATTGGGGCGCCCGGCTCGACAGCCCCGGGCTGTGGGACGCCGTGCTGACGCTCGACGAGGCGCAACTCTGGCAGACGCACAGCCGCGTCCGCGAGCGACTGATCGGCTTCATCCGGGATGACGCCCGCCGGCGCTGGCGCGAGCAGTGGAAAGAGCCGGGGCATCTCGTGGCGGCCGGGACGCTGCTCGATCCCCATGCCCTGACGATCGCCTTCGCGCGGCGGTTCGCGACCTACAAGCGGGCGGACCTCCTGTTCCGCGATCCCGACCGGCTGCGCCGCCTGGTCACCACGCCCTGGCGGCCGGTGCAGATCATCTTCGCCGGCAAGGCGCATCCCGCCGACGAGCCCGCCAAGCACCTCCTCCAGCGCGTGTACGGGTTCGCCCGGGACCCGTCGTTCGAGGGACGCATCACGTTCCTCGAGGACTACGAGATGCACCTGGCCCATCGCCTCGTCCAGGGGGTTGACGTCTGGCTCAACGTCCCGCGCGTCCCGATGGAGGCGTGCGGCACGAGCGGCATGAAGGCCGCGCTCAACGGGGTGCCGCAGGTCGGCACGCTCGACGGCTGGTGGGCCGAGGGGTGGACCGGGCGGAACGGCTGGGCCATTCCGAAGCCCGACGGTGAGCAGGTGGACGAGCACGACGCGGAACATCTGTACCGGCTGCTCGAGGAGGAGATCGTTCCGCTCTACTACCGGCGGGATGCGCGCGGCATCCCGGTGGAGTGGGTGATGCACATGAAGCACGCGATTCGCGAAGCGGGCGCGCGGTTCACGGCGCGCCGCATGGTCCAGCAGTACGCGCGCGAGTACTACGTACCCGCCCTGGCGGGCGACGCGGCGCTCGGCGATCCGCCCACGGCCTGAGGGGGTTGCCGTGCAGCAGCGCGCCCCCCGGATCGCCCGCCCCCCGCGTGCCGCCCTCCCATGCCTGCCCGGCGGCGGCGCCATCGTGCATCTCGTGGCGGAGTACTGGCCGTTCGCGCGAACCGGCGGGCTCGCGGAAGCCGTGCGCGGGCTGGCGGAGCACCAGGTGGCGGTCGGGCAGCGTGTCGCCGTCGTGATGCCGCTGCATCGCCAGGTGCGCGACCGGGACACCGCCCTCGCCCCCGTTGGCGCGCCGTTCGAGGTTTCCGTCGGCGGGATTCACGAGCACGCGCAGCTGTACCGGCACACCGGTGACGAAGCCGGACCCGACGTCTACTTCATCGAGCATGCCGGTTACTTCGACCGGCCCGAGCTCTACGGCGAAGGCCACGATTATCCGGACAACGCGCTGCGGTTCGCGTTCTTCTCCCGCGCCGCCCTCGAGGCGCTGCCGCGGATTACGCCGCAGGCCGGCGTCCTGCACGCGCACGACTGGCACGCCACGCTCGCCATCGTGTACCTGCGGCATCACTACGCCGGGCGGTCGTACTACGACCGGATCGGCGGCGTCATCACCGTGCACAACGCGGCGTTTCAGGGCCACTTCGGGCCCGCGCTGCTGGAGCAGATCGGGTTGCCGGCCAGCTTTTACGACTGGCGGCTGATGGAGTGGTACGGGCACGTCAACGTGCTCAAGGGCGGGCTCGCCCTCTGCGACCTGGCGACCACCGTGAGCCCCACCCACGCGGCCGAGCTGCGCACGCCCGAAGGCGGGTTCGGGCTGCACCAGCACTACGCGGCCCTGGGCGACCGCTTCCTGGGCATCCTGAACGGGATTGACGACGATTTCTGGAATCCCGCCACCGACCCGTTCATCACGGCCCACTTCAGCCCGAGCGATCCCTCACCCAAGGCCCGCTGCAAGCGGGGCGTCCAGCGCTCCTACGGGCTGTCCCAGCGCGCGCGGGTGCCCCTCGTGGCCATGACCGCGCGGCTGGTGGAGCAGAAGGGCCTGGACCTGATCCTGGCGGACGACCACCTGCTCGAGGCCGACGCGCAGTTCGTGTTCCTCGGGCGCGGCGAGCCGCGGTACGAGCGGGCGCTGGTGGCGTTCGCCGGCCGCGCGCCGGACCGGGTGATCGTCCCGCTCGCCTTCACCGAGCGGGCCGAGCACCGGCTGCTCGCGGGCGCCGACATCCTGCTCATGCCGTCGCAGTTCGAGCCCTGCGGGCTCACGCAGATGCGGGCGCAGCGCTACGGCGCCCTGCCGGTGGCCCGCCGGGTGGGCGGCCTGCGCGACACGATTCGGGACGACGCCACCGGCTTCCTGTTCGACGAATACCGGGCCGACGCCTTCGAGGCGGCGCTGAGCCGCGCCGTCACCGCCTACCACCATCGCACCCGCTGGGAAGGACTGGTCCGGCAGGCCATGCGGCTGGACCACAGCTGGGGCCCGTCGGCGGAGCGGTATCAGCGGGTGTACGCCCGCGCGATCGCGCGTCGGGGCGGCAAGGGCTGACCGTGGACTTCGTCCTGACGCTGCACAGCCACCTGCCGTGGGTCTTGCACCACGGGCGGTGGCCGCACGGCAGCGACTGGCTGTGCGAGGCGGCGCTGGACACGTACCTGCCGCTCGTGGAGCAGCTCCGTCGGCTGGAGCACGACGGTGTGCCGGCGCCCGTCACGCTCGGCATCACGCCCGTCCTGGCCAATCAGCTCGCGCACCCGGATTTCCCGTCGGAGTTCGCGCATCTGCTCAACGAGCGGCTGGCGGCCGCGGAGCGCGCGCCCGCCGAGCTCGCCGCCACCGGCGAGGCCGCGCTCATCCCGCTCGCCGGCTTCTGGCGCGACCGCCTCGTCCGGCTCGGACGGCTCCTCGAAGACCTCGGCGGCGACCTGCCGGGCGAGTTCCGCCGCCTCGAGCGCGGGGGGCGGCTGGAGCTGATCAGCTCGGCCGCCACGCACGGCTATCTCCCGCTGCTCGGGCGCGACGAGAGCATCCGCCTGCAGCTCGAGGTGGGGGTGCGCGAGCACGAGCGGCTCTTCGGGCGGCGGCCGCGCGGCTGCTGGGTGCCGGAGTGCGCCTACCGCGGGCGCGGCCCCTGGGCGCCGCCCGGCGCGCGCGCCGTGGCGGAGCGGCCGGGTGTCGAAGAATATCTGGCGGCCGCCGGCTACACGTTCTTCTTCGCCGACGCGCACCTCGCGGCGGCCGGCCAGCCGCTCGGCGCCTATCCGGACGTGCCGCTGGGCGCCGAGCGGTTCGACGCGGATCGGCACGACCGGACGGGGAGCGCCGTGGGCGCGGCCCGCCGGTCGCCGTACGAGGCCTATGTCGTTTCCCGCGCCGCGCAGCCGGCGGTGCACGCGCTCATCCGCGATCCGCGGTCGTCCATGCAGGTGTGGAGCCGGGACCAGGGCTACCCCGGCGACGGGTCGTACCTCGAGTTCCACAAGATCCGCTGGCCGGGCGGGCTCAAGCTCTGGCGGGTGACGGGGCCGCGGACCGATCTCGGCGACAAGCAACCGTACGACGTGGCCGCCGCCCGGCACCGCGCCGAAACGCACGCCCACCATTTCGCGGAGCTGCTCGCCGGCATCGCGGGCGAGGCCGGCCGAACCGGGGGCGTGATCGTGGCGCCGTTCGACACCGAGCTGCTCGGCCACTGGTGGTTCGAGGGCGTGGACTTCCTCGGCGACCTGTACCGCCGGCTCGCAGTGGCCGACGGCGTCCGGTCGGTCACGGGCTCGCGCCACGTGGGCGCGTCCCGCGGCCGGCCGCGCATCCGCCTAGCCGAGGGATCCTGGGGCGCGCAGGGCGACCACTCCATGTGGATGAACGACGCCACGCGCTGGACCTGGGAGCGCCTGTGGCCGCTGGAGGAAGCGTTCTGGGCCACCGCGCGCGACGCCATCGGGGCCGCGTGGGCGCGGCCCGTCCTGGCCGCCGCCGCGCGCCAGCTGCTGCTGGCCCAGTCGTCGGACTGGCAGTTCATCATCTCGACCGGCGCGGCCGGCGACTACGCGGAGGCGCGGTTCCGCCGCCATTGCGACGACGCCGAGGCGCTGCTGCGGGGGCTCGATCCGCACGCGTCGGACGACGGCCGGCGCGCGGCCGCCGACCTGGCGGACGCCGTGAATCAGCGCGACGACCTCTTTCCCGACGTCCTCGCGGCGGTGGACGCCGTGCTCGGCGGCCCGTGACGTCCCGCGAACGCGCGGTCGTGATCCACGCCCATTTCTACCAGCCGCCGCGCGAAGACCCGTGGCTGGACGAGATCCCGCGCGAGGCGTCCGCGGCCCCGTTTCACGACTGGAACGCGCGCATCGAGCGCGAGTGCTATCGCGCGGTGACCGCGGCGCGCATCCCCGCGTCGGACGGGCGCATTGCCCGCATCATGAACACGCTCGAGCACGTGAGCTTCGATGCCGGCCCCACGCTCCTGATCTGGCTCGCCCGGGCCGCGCCCGAGACGTATCGCCGGTTCCTCGAGGCGGACCGGATCAGCGCCGCGCGCCTCGACGGGCACGGCAACGCCATCGCGGCCCCGTATCACCATGTCATCCTCCCGCTCGCCAACCGGCGCGACAAGCGCACCGAGATCCTGTGGGGCCTCGCGGATTTTCGCCGGCGGTTCGCCCGGTCCGCCACGGGCTGCTGGCTGCCCGAGACCGCCGTGGACGACGAGAGCCTCGACGTGCTGGCGGAATGCGGGATCGGGTTCACGATCCTGGCGCCGCATCAGGTGACCGGCGCACCGCCCCGCGGACACCCGGGCCGCTATCGGACATCGGCGGGCCGGGAGATCGCGCTGGCCGTCTACGACGGGCCGCTCTCGCACGACGTCGCCTTCGGCCCGTTCATCCGGGACGCCGCGCACTGGGCGGCCACGGTCGCGGCCGCCGACGCCGACCTCGTGAGCCTCGCCACCGACGGCGAGACCTACGGCCACCATCACCGCTTCGG
>Ga0302046_10000752_pt1 | contig 31398 bp, 26 predicted proteins | sample RVTome_11_FD_200261 | JGI IMG/M metagenome (GOLD analysis project Ga0302046, IMG submission 200261) | Soil microbial communities from uranium-contaminated site in the Upper Colorado River Basin, Wyoming, United States - RVT147D111 (version 2) ...
CATCCGTTCGCGTCCGTCGAGCATCGAGACGACGTAGATCAGGGCCGACGCGTTCTCGGGCTTCAGGTGGCGCGCGGGCTCGAAGCGGCTCGCTCCGTCGAGCGAGAGCAAGGGCTCGAGCTCGTACTCCACGCGCAGCCGCTCCGCCCTGCGCACGAGGTCGTCGGTCGGCGGCAGCGAGCCGAGGCTCGCTTCGGTGTAGGAGCCGCGACCGGGGCAGAGGAGCGCGATGCGGCTCAAGCGACGACCTCGCGCGCGGCGGCCACGACCTCGTCCACGCCTACCAGCACGGCGGCGGTCGAGCTGCCGAGCGGGACGAAGGAGTCCGCCGCCCGCACGGAGCGCATCCGGCCGGCGAAGCCGGACTCGGCCAGGTCCGCGACCACGGCGTCGGCGATGCCGCCGCCCGTACGCCGGCACTCGTCCACGACCAGCACGCGCCCGCAGGCCGCGGCGTGGGCGCGCACGGCCTCGAAGGGCAGCGGGTTGAGCCAGCGCAGGTCGATCACGCGGGCGCGCGCGCCGTGCTCCCGCTCGAGCGATCGCGCGGCCTGCAGCGAGAGCCGCAGCCCGTTCGCGTAGCTGACGATCAGGAGATCTGCGCTCGCCTCGCCATAGAGCCCGACCTCGCCCGGGAGCAGCAGCGAGCCCTCGCTCCCGTCCGGCGCGGGGTAGTCGGTCAGCCAGGCGTTGTCGCCCGGCTCGTACAGGTCGCGCTCGTGGTAGAGCGCGATCGGCTCGAGGAAGCACACGACGCGGCCGTGCTCGCGCGCGATCGCGACGCAGCCGCGCAACATGCGCGCCGCGTCGTCTCCCCGGGCGGGGACGGCCAGCACGAGGCCGGGGATGTCGCGCAGCGCCCCGATCGAGTTGTCGTTGTGGAAGTGCCCGCCGAAGCCTTTCTGGTAGGCGAGCCCCGCGACGCGGACGACCATCGGGTTGGTGAACTTGCCGGAGGAGAAGAAGGACAGCGAGGCCGCCTCGCCGCGCAGTTGATCGAGCGCGTTGTGGATGTAGGCGAGGTACTGGATCTCGGGGATCGGGAGCAGCCCCGCGTGGGCCGCGCCCTGGGCGATGCCGAGGATCGCCGTCTCGTCGAGCAGCGTGTCGAACACGCGCACCTCGCCGAAGCGCGCCTGGAGATCGCGGGTGATCCCGTACACGCCCCCCTTGCGGCCGACGTCCTCGCCGAAGACCAGGATCTCCGGCCGCCTGATCATCTCGTCGGCGAGCGCGGCATTGAGGTGCGCGGCGAGCGTGCGGCGCGTGTCCGAGCGCGCTTCTTCGGGCAGGCGCTCGCCGTGCACCTCCTTCCGCCGGAGCGGATCGACTGACGTCGCGGACAGCCGGCAGCGTTCCTCGTCGTAGGGAGCGATCGGCGCCGTGACCTCGGCGCGCGTGCTCAGCTTGGGACGGCGAGCCGCCTCGCGGCTCGCGGCGACGACGCGGCGGCGCGTGTCGGCGACGATCGCGATCAGTTGCTCGGGCGCCGCGGCGCCGGTCTCGACCAGTCGCTTGGCGTTCAGGAGGATCGGGTCCTTGCTCTCGACGTACTCGATGTTCTCGAGCGAACGATACGTCGTCTCGACGTCCGAGCCGGCATGGCCCCACAGGCGCTTGCAGTTCAGGTGCAGGAAGACCGGCGTCTTCTGCGTGCGGCAGGTCTGGATCGCGAGACGCGCCGTGTCCCAGATCTCGTCCAGGTGTCCCTGCGCCTCGAAGTAGGTCAGGTGGCGCTGCTGCGAGTAGAAGTCGTTGATCCAACGCCGCGGCGTCTCGACCGAGATCCCGCGCCGGTTGTCCTCGCACACGAACAGGATCGGCAGCGGGTTGCCGCGCCGCTTGGCGTAGCGCGCCGCGTTGATCCCGGTCAGCGCCGTGGCGTGGTTCGCCGAGGCGTCGCCGAAGGAGCACACCACGATCGAATCGATCGGCAGGTGGTTGTCGACGCGCAGGCGGCGCGCCCGCGGCAGCGCCCAGGCCATCCCCATCGCCTTGGGGAGGTGCGAGGCGATCGTGCTCGTCTGCGGCGGGACCCACACCTCGCGGCTGCCCCAGACCTTGTGGCGGCCCTGGCTGATCGGGTCGTCCTTCGAAGCGGTCAGGGAGAGCAGCGTGTCGAACAGCGGCGTCGATCCCGGCCGCTGGCGCCAGCGCGCCATCATGAAGGCGCCCGACCGGTAGTGCAGGAAGGCCGGATCGGTCGTGCGCAGGAGCGCGCCGACGACGACGTTCTGCTCGTGACCCGCGCTCGAGATCGTGTAGAAGCTCTCGCCCGTCTTCTTGAGCTCACGCGCGGCGACGTCGAGCTCGCGCGAGAGCACCTGGTCCTCGAACAGCTCGACCGCCTTGCGCGCGGTCAACCCGCTGCCGGGTCGCAGGGGTTCCCCGGGCTCGAGCAGACGCTTCGCCGGCCGCGCGGATGCCAGCCACTCGTCGAGGTTGCGGCAGACGATCTCGACGCGATTCGTGCTCATGGAAGAGGGGCCGGGACGAGGAAGTGGGAGAGGGTAGCACCGGTGGTCGACGACGTCGCGCTCGCCTCTCCGGTCTCCCCGCCGTGACACTAGACTGGGGCGGGGGCACCGATCGTTCGTCCCCGCGAGGATCCGAGCCATGAGCCATCGCGGCGTCTGTCCCAAGTGCGCGAAGAAGTACCGCGTCCCGCACGATCGCAGGGAGTGGCGCTGCAAGGAGTGCGACGTCGCGCTCGAGCTCGAGCCGCGGGAACCGGACGGCCGTGCCTGTCCCGCGTGCGGCGTGGAGGTCGGAGAGAACGATCGCTACTGCGAGGAGTGCGGGGCGCGTCTCGCGCCCGGGGAAGACGCGGCCGGCGACGACGCGCACGCCCCGGGGGAGAAGCGCGCGGCCGCGTCGGAGATGCGCAAGGCCGAACAGAGGGTCCGCCTCATCCGCGCCGTCTTCGTCGCCAACCTGCTCCTGCTCGGCTTCACGTTCGTGCTGCTGTTCTTCGCGGACGAGGTCCCCCTCGTCCCGGTGGTCCTGGTCGGAGCGATCCTCGCCCTCTGCCTCTTCGGTCTGACGCAGCTCCGCAGGCGTCCCTTCCCGGTGACCCTTGCGCTGGCTCTGCTCGACACGCTGGCCCTCGTGCTCGGGCTGCTCCAGGGCCAGGTCTCGTTCCTTGCGATCCTGAAGACGGCGGGTTTCTGGGTGATCACGTACCAGGCGGCGCGCCTGACGGCGCTCGCGCGCGAGTTCCCGGAGCTCTACGCCGCGAAGCGCATGCGCGGCGAGCACCTGACCCACGAGAGGGGCAGGCCGGGCGCCCTCAGCAGGAAGCACCGCGGCACCGGCCGCGCGCGGCGCGACTGGAAGGCGCTCGCGATGACCGCAGTCGTGGCGGTCGTCCTCGTGGCAGGGGGGACCTTCTACTTCGCGGAGGAGGGGCCGCCCGATCCGGGGCCGAGCCTGGAACGCTTCCGCGTCGCATGGAACGAGGGGCACGTCGGGGAGCTGGCGGGCTTCTCCCGGTCGGAGAACCAAGCGAAGCGCGAGCGCAGCTTCTCGAACGCGTTGGAGAGCTACGAGTGGGGCGCGCGCTTCCCGAACGCCGAGACGGTTTCCTGGGAGGAGCGGGACGGGAGCACGATCGAAGTGCTGCTGCACACCATCGCCGGCGACGCCCCGATGCGCTTCCAATGGGAGCGCGATCGCTGGGTGATGACCTCGCTGAGCTTCTCGGGCGTCAAGGACTGGCGTCCCTGAGCCGTGCGCTGTCCCGGCTGCTCTCGCACCGTCCGCGGGGGTCCGCGCTACTGCCCCTCCTGCGGCTATCAGCTCGCCGGACGCGCTCCGAACGAGCAACGCCGGTCCGTCCTCTCGATCGCGCTCCTCGTCCTCGGCACGTTCGCGGCCCTGATCCTGACCGCGGTCCTCTCGCCGGAGGAGGAGTCCGCGCGCGGCGCGCTGGTCGGCGCGCTGCTCTGGACGATCACCCTCTCCGCTGCGGGGCTGGTGGCGCTCGTCCCGCTCGGTCGCGATGCGCCGGGGGAGAGCTTTCCGCTCGCGACGAACGATCGCGGCATCGCTCTCGGGCTAGGCGTGGGTGCGAGCGGCTTCATCGTCAACGTCGGGATCGTGTGGGCGCTGAACGCGATGCTCTCGTCCGAGGTCCAGTCCGCAGGCTCGCCAAACATCGCCGTCCTGCTCCTGACCGTGGTGCTCCTGCCGTCGGTGCTCGAGGAGTTGCTCGACCGCGGCGTCCTGTGGACGGCCGTGCGTCGCATTACCGGCGTCGGCGGCACGATCGTCTCGACGGCGCTCGTGTTCGCCTTCCTCCACGGCCTCAACGGCGCCGGACTGCTCGAGGTCCCGCACCGCTTCGTGCTCGGCTGCCTGCTGGGCTGGCTGCGCGCGCGGACCGGGAGTCTCGTCCCGGGGATGATCGCGCACGGCACCAACAACCTCCTGGCGGTGTTCTTCTTCGAAGTCGGCTAGGAGCCTCGCAGAAGCCGGTGACGAGATCGGGGGAGTGACCCAGTCCTTCACGAGGACTTGATGATTCGGCTCCCGGACGCCCGAGCAGCGCTGCGACGACCCGCTGCGGATTCACGAACCCTTCCCGGACCCTTGAATCGCTGCTCACAGGTCCGGGGGACGATGGAGACGTGAAGCCCCCTCGGCATCTCGCTTCGGCCCTCCTCGCGGGCGTCTACCTGGTCGCGGTGCTCGCTCTCGCCGCTTCGCTCGACGAACCCGATCGCGATCACGATGCGGTTCGCCCGAGCCCCGCGCGCGTCAACTCCGCCGGGGACCTGCGCAGGTGGCTGGTGCGCTACCTGGAGGTCCAAAGGGGGATCGATCGGACCTCGGAGGGAGTCCGGCCCGATCGGAAGCAGGAGCTGGAGGACCAGGCCGACACGCTCGAGCGTGAGCTCGATCGTCGATTCGGCTCCGAGCTGGCCGACACCGTACTGGCGTCGACGCCGCCGAGGCTCGGACAGGTTCTGCATTCGAGCACGGCGCACGGAGTGCGTGAGGGAGCGCTCGCCGCGCGCAGGCCGTAGGTCGCGCGATCGATTCGTGCTCTCTTCTCGCCCGCTTCATGCGCACTTCATCGCACGAGCCCACACTCCCGCACCTGGAGATACTCGCGTGTCCGAAACACAAGCCCTCACCGTCCTGAACCCGCCCCCGGTCGCGGCGCGTCCGAGTCGAGCTTCCCGACCCCCCTCACGACGGAGTCGCGTGCGAGAGAGCCACGGGTGGTGGTCACGGCGGGTGGACGGTGAGGGCACCTCTCCACGAGCGACCGTGCTCGCTCACCGCGCCCGCGAGATCACCGCGTAGGGCGCGAGCTCCGGCGCGCTCAGCGCTCCCATCGGCACGGTCCACGTGCTGACCAGCGCGTGCTGGCCGCTGATGCAGGCGTGGCTGACGAGGTCCGTCAGGCAGGCCCAGCTCGTGAAGGGCCCGAACTCGAACCTCGAGCAGCGGGACTCGTCCTGCTGGAAGGCGTCGTCGTCCTTGAGCGTGTCGTGGATGCGCTTCATCGCGCGGTCGTAGGGCGACGAGTCGACCGTCCTCGCTTGCGGGAGCCCGACGCGCGCGAAGAGGCCGAGCAGGCCGGAGAGCGAGCGGTCCAACGGTCCCTCCGCCAACCCGCGCCGGCCCAGCGGCACGACGCCCGCCGCCTCGCCGAACTCGGCGAACAGCTCGGGGAACAGCCCGGCGGACTTCCACACGCGCGGCTCGCTCGGGTGGATGTTGGTGAAGAAGCGCAGCGTGCGCCCACCGTGCGTCGCTCCGCTGGCGAAGGCGTCGACGTGGACGAGCTCGTTCGACGAGTGACGCGAGAGGTGGCGCCCGCGCTCCTGGAGCGGCCGGAAGTTGACCTTGCCCTCGTCCCAGCGTTCCGCGTAGCGCGGCACCAAGCTCCCGAAGAAGCGCGTCACCTCGCGGCTGTGCGCGCGCAGGATCGCCTTGGTGCGCTGCCTCCAGGGCTCGTGGAGCCCGCTGAGGTAGTCGCCGCGCGGGTGGTAGCTGATGTTCTTCAGCGTCATCCCGCGCGCGAGCTCCTCGCGCAGGAAGGCGAGGTCGTCCTCGGGTGGGAGCGGCAGGAGCCCGGGCGGGAAGAGCAGGATCGAGCCCTCCTCGAGGCTGCGCGCCGGATCCTCGCGCACGCCGCGCGCGAGTTCGTCGGCAGTGATCGTGCGAAGGCTCGGAGCGCCCATGTGGCCCATTATGACGAGCCGCAGTCGTGTATGGCACCATGCCGGCCGTGAGCGCGAGCCTCCCGGAACGCATCCTCGTCGTCCGACTGGGCGCGATCGGCGACGTGGTCAACGCCCTCGTCTTCGCCACGGCGGTCAAGGACGCGAGCCCGCGGACCGAGATCGGCTGGGTCGTCCATCCGCTGGCGCGGCCGCTCGTGGAGGGGCATCCGAGCGTCGACCGCGTGCACGTCTGGCACAAGCGCGGCGGGTGGGGCGAGCTCAAGTCGCTCCTCCGCGAGCTGCGCGCGGCGCGCTACGACCTGGCCGTCGACCTGCAGCGCATCCAGAAGAGCGCGCTCCTGGCTCGTTTCTCCGGCGCGCCGCGCGTCCTCGGCTACGACCGGGCGCGCGCGAAGGAGCTCTCCTGGCTGTGGTCGACCGAGCGCATCCCGGCCGGCGCGCCGCACGCGCACATGGTCGAGCACTACCTCGCCTTCGCCCGTCGGCTCGGGATCGCCGACCCGGCGGCGCGTCACCTGCTCCCGGTCGACTCCGCGGCGGAGGCCTGGGCCGCCGAGTTCGTCGCCGAGCTCGGCGCGGCGCCGGTGCTCGTCAACCTCGGCGCGACGAAGCCGTCCAACCGTTGGGTCTCGGGGCGGTTCGGAGAGCTCGCCCTGCGGCTGCACGCCGAGCTCGGCGCGCCGGTGGTCTTCACCGGCGGCGAGGCGGACCGCGAGACCGAGCGCGCGGCCCGCGCGGTCGTCGGCGACCAGGCCGGCATCCGCAGCACGGTCGGGGAGACGAGCCTGCTCCAGCTCCTGGCGCTCGAGCGGCGCGCACGGCTCTTCGTCGGCTGCGACACGGGCCCGATGCACATGGCGGTGGCGGTCGGGACGCCGACGGTCGTCCTCTTCGGTCCCGCCGATCCGCGCCGGACCGGTCCCTGGAGCGCCGTCGACGCGAACGACGTCGACCTCCCCGGTCCGCACCGTGTCGTGCGCGAGCGTCCGCCCTGCTCGCCCTGCAACCGCCGCACGTGCAACCAGCCGCGGCACGTCTGCATGGAGGACCTGACGGTGGAGCGCGTCGTCGGAGCGGTGCGCGCGAGCGCGGCGCAGGCCGAGGGATGGGGGTCAGCGCGAAGCGACCGCGACGAACGGCAACATCACGACGACCAGTAGGGGCTCTATCACGAACGCCCGTGTCAGCGGCGTGAGGTAGCAGGCTCCGAGAAGAACCGTCAAGACCCCCCCGTAGAGACACAGCCACTTCCGCTTGGGGACGCTCGGAAACGCCAAGGGGATCAACGCTCCTCCGAGGATGAGGATCCAGCCGGCGATTCCGGCGAAGACAGTGAGGAGGACGCTCACCGGCTCACCTTCACGGCCGCCACGCACTCGATCTCGATCAGCGCTCCGCCGTTCAGGTCGCGCGTGGGGACGACGGCCCGTGCAGGGCGGTGGGCGCCGAGGACCTCCGCGTAGACCCGATTCACCTCGCCCCACAGGGAGATGTCCGTCACGAAGACGGTGGCCTTCAGGACCTGCGCCAAGTCGGTGCCGGCTGCCTCCAGGATCGCGGCGACGTTCGCGAGCGCGCGGCGCGTCTGCTCCTCGATCCCACCGGTCACGAGCTTGCCGGTCGTCGGGTCGATCGCGAGCTGGCCGGAGACGAACACGAGGTCGCCGTGGACCATTCCTTGGGAGTAGTGACCGGCTGGCTTCGGAGCGCGTGGAGTCGAGACGGGTTCCATGCAGCGCAGTCTACTCGTCCTTCGGCTTCCCCATGATCCGCTCGTGCCGCGCGAGGAAGTAGTCGACGCCCGCGGCGACCGAGAGGATCGTGCCGGCGGAGTACAGCACGCCGTGCACGGCCTTCGCGTCGGGCCAGAGTTGGATCGCGAGCAGGAGACCGAAGATCACGACCGTCGTGAGCTTGCCGAAGGTGCGCGAGTCCATGTTCTTGAAGGCCTCCTGGTCGCGCCGCAGCGCGCTCACCGTCACGCCCGAGGCGACCGACAGGTCGCGCAGGAGCAGGAACGGGAGCTGCCACCAGGCGAGCTCGCCCGCCGAGGCGAGCGTGACCAGGGCGAGCACGACGAAGGCCTTGTCCGAGAGCCCGTCGAGCAGGCCGCCGAGCCAGCTCGTCACGCGGAGCTGGCGCGCGAGGTATCCGTCGAGCCAGTCGCTCGCTCCGGCGACGAGCGTCAGCGTGAGCCACCAGGAGCGCGGCGCGAAGGGAAAGGCGACGGCGCACAGGAGGCGGCAGAAGGAGAGCACGTTGGGCACCTGCTGCAGCCAGGCAGGCCCGTTGGGCGGGCTCGTCATGGAGCCAGACGGTACCCGCGTGGTCGGCCGCCCGCAAAGCTCGAGGTCTAGCCGCCGTCCGCGCCGCGCTCCATGTGGCGCGCCATCGTCTCGAGCAGCTCGTTCTCCTCGAAGGGCGACCAGCCGTGGCCGTCGCGCGGGCCGTAGCCGAACTCGCCGGCGTAGTACGGGGCCGTGGTCGACTCGAGGAACTCCTCGAGCCGGTACACGCCGCCCTCGAGGTAGTAGTTGTCCATGCGGCCGACGTAGACGTGCAGCTTGCCGACCAGGTCGGGCCCGAGCGTGGCCCAGTCCCGCTCGAGCACGTGACGCAGGTCGAAGGCGTCGCGCGCGCGCAGCGCGACGTCGTGGTCGATCACGCCGGTGATCGGGTCCCACAGCGGCGCCGGATAGCCGTCCTCCGCCACCGGCGCGAAGACCGCGTTCCAGGCGGCCCACTGACCACCGGAGCGACAGCGCGTGCCGATCACCTCCTCGTAGAGGTTCTCCTGCTCCATGGTGTAGAGCACGTTGCCGGAGGTGTCGCGCATCCCCGGCCGCGGGACGCGCGACCACTCGTGCTCGAGGAAGTAGGCGTTCTCGTCCTCGAGCAGGTTCACGACTTGGTAGCTCCTGAAGTCGAGCTGGTCGGGGAAGAGGCTCCAGCAGCCGCCGAAGACGTCCGGGTAGAAGACCTGCATGGCGACCGCGATCCAGCCGCCGGTCGAGCCGCCGGTCAGCGTGCGCGCGTGCGGCTCGCCGATCGCGCGGAAGCGCGCCTCGACGGCGGGGATCAGCTCGCGCACGAGCGCGTCGCCCCAGGGGCCCATGTTGGCCGAGTTCACTCCGTAGGAGTCGTCGTAGTAGGGCGTCGCGTGCTGGAAGGTCACGAGCAGGACTCGCGGAGCGGCGTCGCTCTTCCAGTAGTCGCCGAAGCCGCGGTCGTGCGGGCTCCCGAAGCCCATCGGCGGTCGCGCGGAGAAGTGCCCTTGCAGGTACACCACCGGGTAGCGTCGCTCGGGCTCGTCGTCGAAACCGCGCGGCAGGAGCACGGTCGCGCCCAGCGTCATGGGACGGCCCCAGAAGGCGGAGAGGAGCTCGCTCTCGATACGCACGTGCTTCACCCACTCGGTGTCCGCCGGCGGATCGATGGGCGGCACGATCTGGTCGAGGAGGAGCTCGATCGGCTCGTCCTTCGCCGGATCGAGGCGGATCAGGCTCGGCTTCGAGAACAGGTTCCCGGGCGCGCGCCGCCAGCTCTGTCCCTCGCCGCGGTCCATCGGCAGCTCGACCGTGTGTCCGTCCGCGCGCTGGAACGTGGTGTAGACGTGCAGCCAGGCCTGGGCGTGGTAGTCGCCGGCCGGGATGTCCGACAGGCTGCGCATGGGATGGCCGAGTGCGCTCGCGTCGACCGTCGCCGCGTCTCCGGGCGCGAGGTCGCGCACGTCGACCCCGAAGATCGGCGTGCCGTTCTCGCCGGGCTCGAAGCGCTCCGTGCGCGAGAGCAGGAGCAGCACGCGGCCGGTGAGGGGCTCCTTGGCGACCTCCTTGGCGAAGGTGGGAGCGAGTCGCACCGAGACGGACTGCGCGAAGGTCGAGAGGACGAGGACGGCGGAGGCGAGCGGCGAGAGGAGCGGCCGCGGGTTCATGCCCGCGAGCCTACCACGCGCGAACGAGGCGCTTCGGCCGTTAGAAGCTCTCGTCGAAGCTCACGTCGCCCGTCACGCCGACCTGGTAGGCGGACACGCGGCGCTCGAAGAAGTTCGAGAGCTCCTGCACGTCCTGCAGGTCCATGAACCCGAAGGGGTTCCTGGAGCCGTACCGCTTAGCGAGGCCCAGGTTGTCGAGACGCTGGTCGGCCACGAACTCGAGGTACTGGCGCATGTCGCCGAGGGACATGCCGGGCACGCCCTGGCTGAGGATGTCCTGCGCGAACCTCATCTCGCACTCGACCGCTTCCTCGACCATCTGTTCGACCTCCTTGGCCATGCGCCGGTCGAAGAGCTCCGGATGCTCGCGGCGCACGGTGTCGACGACCTCGAACGCGAACTGCATGTGCATGCTCTCGTCGCGGAAGACCCAGTTCGTGCCGGAGGCGAGGCCGTTCAGGAGACCCTTCGAGCGCAGGAAGTAGACGTAGGCGAAGGCCGCGAAGAAGAAGAGCCCCTCGATGCAGCAAGCGAAGCAGATCAGGTTGAGGAGGAACCTGCGGCGGTCCTCCCCGCTGCGGATCTCGTCGAGCGACTGGATCGAGTCGATCCACTTGAAGCAGAAGTCCGCCTTCGACTTGATCGAGGGGACGTTGTGGATCGCGGCGAACGCCCTCTCGCGCTCCTTGATGTCGGGGATGTAGGTGTCCAGCAGCGTCAGGTAGAACTGGACGTGCAGCGCCTCCTCGTAGAGCTGTCGCGACAGGTACATGCGCGCCTCGGGCGCGTTGATGTGCTTGTAGAGGTTCAGCACGAGGTTGTTCGAGACGATCGAGTCCCCCGTGGCGAAGAACGCGACCAGCCGGTGGATGAGGTGTCGTTCGGCGGGCAGCAGCCTGCTGCGCAGGTCGACCAGGTCGGTCGAGAAGTCGACCTCCTCCACGGTCCAGGTGTTCTTGATGGCGTTCCGGTACATGTCGTAGAAGACCGGATAGCGCATCGGTCGCAGCGTGAGGTCCATCCCCGCGTCGAGGATGCTCGAGTCGGTGCGCGGCCGGCCCGGATGACCGGGAGGAAACGGAGCGATCGTCATGGGTCGGACCTCTACTGGCAGGCTTCGCAGGACTCAGGGTTCTCGAGGGAGCAAGCCACGGCCTCGGAGTCCGTGGCGGACACCGTCGTCTGGCGGATGCGCGTCGCCGGACGCGAGCGCAGGTAGTAGGTCGTCTTGAGCCCCTTCTCCCATGCGTAGAGGTACATGGAGGAGAGCTTCCCGATCGTCGGGGTCTCCAGGAACAGGTTCAGCGACTGGCTCTGGTCGAGGAAGGGACCACGCGCCGCGGCCATGTCGATGACGGCGCGCATCGGGATCTCCCAGGCCGTGCGGAAGAGCAGACGCAGGTCGGCGGGAATCTCCTCGATCCCCTGCACGGAGCCCTCCGAGCGCTTGATCTTCTCGCGCACCCGCTCGGTCCACAGGCCGCGCTCTTGCAGCTCCTGCACGAGGTAGCGGTTGATGATCAGGAAGTCGCCGGAGAGCGTCTCGCGCTTGAACAGGTTCGAGACCTGGGGCTCGATGCACTCGTAGCAGCCGGAGATGGTCGAGATCGTCGCCGTCGGCGCGATCGCGAGCAGAAGCGAGTTGCGCAGCCCGTGCTCCGCGATCGCGTCCTTGAGGACCTGCCAGCGCGCCGGGTCCGACGGCTCGACGTTCCACAGGTCGAACTGGAGCTGGCCGCGCGAGGCGCGCGTCATCAGGAAGTTCGGGTGCGGCCCGTTCTCCTTCGCCAGCTCGCAGGAGGTGAGGAGCGCGTGGAAGTAGATCTCTTCCTGGATGCGGCTGCTGAGCGCAACGGCCTCGGGGGAGTCGAAGGGCAGTCCGAGCTGGAAGAACACGTCCTGGAGCCCCATCTCTCCGAGGCCGACCGGCCGCCACGCGCGGTTCGAGCGCGCTGCCTGCGGGGTCGGGTAGAAGTTGATGTCGATGACCCTGTCCAGGAAGCGCACAGCGGTCCGCGTGATCGCGCCGAGCCGCTCGAAGTCGAAGGCTCCGTCCCTGACCAGACGGCCGAGGTTGACCGAGCCGAGGTTGCACACGGCGGTCTCGTCCTTGGAGGTGACTTCGAGGATCTCCGTGCACAGGTTGGAGAGGTGCACCGCCTGACCCGGAGCGCCGGTCTGGTTGCACTTCAGGTTCGACGCGTCCTTGAACGTCATCCAGCCGTTCCCGGTCTGGGCGAGCGTGCGCATCATCTTCGCGTACAGCTCGCGCGCCGGGATCTGCCGCACGAACAAGCCGTCCTCCTCCGCCGCGAGGTAGGCGGCCTCGAACTCCTCGCCGAAGATGTCGCATAGCTGCGGGACGATCTTCGGGTCGAACAGCGACCAGGCCTCGTCGTCCCTGACCCGCTTCATGAACAGGTCGGGCACCCAGTTGGCGAGGTTGATGTTGTGCGTGCGGCGCGCGTCGTCGCCGGTGTTGTCGCGCAGCTCGAGGAACTCCTCGATGTCGGCGTGCCAGCTCTCGAGGTAGACGCAGCAGGCGCCCTTGCGCCGACCGCCCTGGTTCACGGCGGCGACGGACGAGTCGAGTGTCTTCAGCCAGGGAACGATGCCGTTCGAGTGCCCGTTCGTGCCGCGGATCAACGAGCCCTTGGCGCGAATGCGGTGGTAGGCGAGGCCGATGCCGCCGGCGTACTTCGAGAGCTTCGCCACGTCGCCGTAGCGCTCGTAGATCTCCTCGAGGTCGTCGACGGGGGAGTCGAGCAGGTAGCAGGAGGAGCACTGCGAGCGCGGACCGCCGGAGTTGAACAGGGTCGGCGAGCTCGGCATGTACTCGAGCGAGGAGATCAGACGGTAGAACTCGATCGCCTCGTGCTGGTCCTGGGTCAGTCCGCAGGCCACGCGCATGAAGAAGTACTGCGGCGTCTCGATCGCCTGGCGGGTCTCCGGGTCGACCAAGAGGTAGCGGTCGTAGACCGTCCGCAGGCCGACGTACTCGAAGAGGTTGCTGCGCTCCTTGAGGATCGCGTCGTCGAGCTTGCGCGCGTGCGCATCCACGAACGCCGCCGTCTCCTCCGAGATGAGCCCGCGGTGCAGCCCGAAGCGGATCGACTGCGAGAACGAGTGGATGTCCTGGTTGCGGACCTCCTTGTCGATGTAGACGCGCAGCAGTCGGGCGGCGAGGCGCGAGTACTCGGGCTCCTCGGCGATCAGCGACGAGGCCGTCTGGATCGAGAGCTGGTCCAGCTCCTGGGTGGTCGCGCCGTCGTAGAGCCCGCTGATCGTGCGCGTCGCGATGCGCATCGGGTCGACGTTCCCGAGGCCCTCGCAGCACAGCTCGACGGCGCGGACGATCTTGTTCACGTCGACGGGCTCGAGCCGTCCGTCGCGCTTCTTGACCTGCATTCGCGGAGTCGCGGCCTGGGCGCCCTGTCCGGCGGCGGACTCCCGCCTCGCCCGCGTCTCCGCCCCGGGATCCTGGGTCCGTGCGAGCGGCGCCAGCTCGAAAGCGGGCTCCACGGGGCGAGCAGCGGTCTTCGCGTCGGCCGATGATTCCATGCGCGACTTCGGTCCTTGGGCGTTCAGGGGGCGGGTCCTCGACCTCCCCGATCCCCATCCGGAAGCCACCCCCGGGCGAAACCCTGGGGAGGTCGAGGAGCCGGCGACCCGGGGTGACCCCTGGGAGGGAAAGGGGCATCCCCGGGCGCCGGGGAGCACAGGCTATGGCCGCATCCCTAGGGGCTCAAGGTCGGTCGAATACAAAATGTGGTGGGGTCCGGGCGGGCGCCGCAAGGGGCTCGCAACCGGGTCCCAAGGGCCCGGCAAGGGGTCCGGGCGGGTTCCCTTCCGCGGGAAGAAGCCGGTCCTCCTGAAAGCAAGATCGAAGGAGAAGGTCGGGCTAGCCCCCGCGCGTGTGCATCTCTAGGTGCGGGTCCGCGCGCAGCTCCTCGGTCCGCACCGGCCGGCGGTCGATCCCGAGTCGCTCTTCGGCGCCCCGATCCGTGCGTCCGGACCAGGTCCCGAGGATCCGCCGCCGCAGCTCGGCGACGCCCGCGCCGGCCCGCAGCGGCCCGGCGAGGTCGATTCCGGTCCGGGCGTAGAGGCACAGGAACCAGTGACCGTCCGCCGTCAGCCGGCTGCGATCGCAGGTCCCGCAGAACGGCCGAGTCGTCGAGGAGATGATCCCGAACACGGTGCCGTCCACGAGCCGGAAGCGCTGCGCCGGCGCGTTGGGAGCCGTCCGCTCCTCTTCGACCGGACCGAGCTCCGCCGCGATCCGCGCCAGCATCTCCTCGCGCGGGACGACGTCCTCCATCGACCAGCGCGTCGCGCCGCCGACGTCCATGTACTCGATGAAGCGGATCTCGAGCTCCTTCTCGCGCCCGAACTCGAGCAGCGGTACGAGCTCGTCGTCGTTCACGCCGCGCATGACGACTGCGTTGACCTTTGTGCCGCGGAAGCCGGCCGCGATCGCCGCGTCGAGGCCGGCCAGGACGTTCGCCAGCTCGTCCCTCCGCGTCAGCGCGCGAAAGCGCTCCGCGTCGAGCGTGTCCAGGCTGACGGTCAGGCGGCCGAGCCCCGCCTCGCGCAGCTCGCGGGCGAGCGGCGCGAGCGTCACCGCGTTCGTCGTCATCGCCAGGTCGCGGACGCCTTCCCGACCGGCGATCATCCGCACGAGCTCGGGCAGGTCGCGGCGCAGCAGGGGCTCGCCGCCGGTCAGCCGGACCTTCTCGACGCCGCAGCCGACGAAGACGTCGACCAGCTCCGCGATCTCCTCGAAGCGCAGGATCCTATCCTTGGCGAGCCAGGCGTACTCCTCCTCGGGCATGCAGTAGGTGCAGCGCAGGTTGCAGCGATCGGTGAGCGAGATCCGCAGGTTCCTGAGCGGCCGGCAGTGCGCATCGAGGACGGGGAGCGACATCGAACCGTCCATTATGCCAGGCGGGATCAGTTCCCCTGCGCGCCCAGCTCGCGCTGCCGCGCGGCGGCCTCCTCCGTCCGACCCGCGCGCTGGAGCGCCTCGATCAGTTCACGCAGCACGATCGGCTTGCCGGGCGCCAGCTCGAGCGAGCGCTCCAGCGCCTCGATCCCTTCCTTCTCCTGCCCGAGCTGGAGCAGGACCGCACCCAGTCGCGCCCACGCGCCGGGACGGTCGGTGAGCGCGAAGTCCACCAGGTCGCGCAGCGCGCCGGCCGCCTCCGCGTAGCGCTTCTCCTGGATCAAGCAGTTCGCGAGCAGCTCCAGCACGACCGGGTTCCTCGCGTTGACGCTGCGCACCTCCTCCAGGATCGGTATCGCCTGCGCGACCTCGCCGCGCTGCGTCATGGCGAGCGCCTCGATCGAACGCTCGTAGGGTCCGGCCATCCTCGACGGACTGGGGAGCTCGGAGCGCGCGAGCGGATGCGGAAGATCCTCCTCGACCGCTCCCACGGCCGCGTAGCCGAGCCCGCGCAGCCCCTCCAAGAGGTCCTGGCCGGCGCCGCCCTCGCCGTCCGCCGCGAGCCTGGGCGCGTCCGCCAGCTCCGCGATCCCGCGCTGGTAACGCCGCAGGTCGACCGGAGGATCCGCGAAGCGGCTGTCGAGCTCGCCCGGGTCCGCGCGCAGGTCGTAAAACTCCGGCTCGCTCGTGTGGACGTACTTGCCGTCCCGGTCGAGCCAGCCCGCGATCGGGCTCCAGCCGAAGGAGAGGTATCCGTAGTAGGACTCGAAGTAGACGCCGCGCTCCGCGGGGGCGGGGGCTTCGAGCACGTCGAGCCCGTCGATCCGAGGACCGCCGGCCCGTCCGATCCCGGCGCCGGCCAGGAGCGAGGGCAGGACGTCGACGACGCTCACCACGTCCGACCGCCGCGTGCCCGCTCCGCTGCCGTCGGGCAACCTCAGGAGCATCGGTACGCGCAGCGTGGTGTCGAAGCAGTGCGCGCTGTGTCCGAACTCGCCGTGCTCGCCGAAGGCCTCGCCGTGGTCGCCCACCGCGAGGACGATCGTCCGTCTCCAGGCGCCCGAGCTCTCGAGCGCCGCGAACAGGCGCCCGATCTCGCCGTCCATGCCGCATACCTCGCGCAAGTAGCGCGAGCGATTCGAGGCGTCCAGGATCGGCAGCTCGCAGCCGAGAGCGTCGGGCCGCGGTTCGTAGGGCGTGTGCGGATCGTAGAAGTGCAGCCAGAGCAGGAATGGCTCGCCCGCGTCCAGCCCGTCGAGCCAGCCGAGCGCGCGGTCCACGACGTCGCGCGCCGGCCGTTGGCCGTGTTCGCCCGCCTGCGCCGGGTCCGGAGCGTCGTAGCGCTCGAACCCCTGGTCGAGACCGAAGGCGTCGTCGAGCACGACGGCCGCGACGAAGGCCGCCGTGCGGTAGTCGGCGTCGCGCGCGTGCTCCGCCAGCGTGCGGGCCGAGCGCGGCAGGGCTCCCATCCCGTTGTCGCGTACGCCGTGACGGATCGGGTAGAGCCCGGTCAGGAGCGACGCGTGCGCCGGCAGCGTCAGGGGCGCGCTCGTGAAGGCGGCCTCGAACAGGATCCCCTCGCCGGCGAGTCGGTCGAGGTTCGACGTGCTGGCTCCTTCGCCGCCGTAGCACGAGAGCGCGTCGAAGCGCGTCGTGTCGAGCGTCAGGAGCAAGATCGAGGGCGGCGCCTCGCCGGAGCCGCAGGCGACCAGCAGGCCGGCCGCCGCGAGGAACGGGTACCCGGCGCGGCGGGCTCGAGGGGATCGCGTTCGGGGCATGCGTCGAGGTACGGGCGCCGGACGAGGCTTGCGGGAGCGTACCCTCTACAATCCTCGGAGCCCGTCGCGACCCGAGGAACGACGAACCGCATCCCATGAGCTACGAGAACACCACCCCCTCCGGCGCCCGCGCGCTGCTCGAGGCGAGCGACCACGTCGTCGTCGACGTCCGCACGGTCGAGGAGTTCGAGGCCGGACACGTACCAGGCGCCTACAACGTCCCGCTCATGTTCAAGGGCATGCTGGGCATGACGCCCAACCCGGAGTTCCTGGCGGTCATGCAGCGCCGGTTCCGGACGGACGAGAAGCTCGTCTTCGTCTGAAAGGCGGGTGGTCGCTCGCGGCGTGCCTGCGAGCTCCTGGAGGGCGCCGGCTTCCGGCACCTGGTGAACATGGCCGGTGGGATGCACGGCGCCTTCGACGAGAAGGGAGCGCTGGTGGAGAAGGGCTGGATCGCCTGCGGCTTCGAGCAGGCCGTCGACGCGGCGCAGGACCGGACCTGGGCGGCACTGGAGCGGCCGTAGCTCCATGCCGCTCGACTTCGAACAGGAGTACGGGGTCAACGCCGGTTACGTCGAGGCGCTCTTCGAGTCGTGGCTGAGGGACGGCTCGAGCGTCGAGCTCGCCTGGCGGCAGGTCTTCGAGCGTGCCGAGGGGCATCCCGGCGGTCAGGCAGCCAAGCCGGAGCCGACCCCCGCTCCGCCGCTCCCGACCCCCGAGCAGCGCGAGGCCGCGCGCTCGGCGCCGGCGCGCGACGATGAGGGCGAGCTGGAGCTGCTCTCCGGCGTGGCGGGCCGCATCGCCGCGAACATGGAGCAGAGCCTCGAGCTCCCGACGGCGACGTCGGTGCGCACGCTCCCGTGCAAGGTGTTGACCGAGAACCGGCGCATCCTCAACCAGCACATGCAACTGCGCGCGCTCGGGAAGGCGTCTTTCACGCACCTGATCGCATTCGCGCTCGCGCGCGCGCTACGGGAGATGCCGCGCATGATCGCCTCCTACGTCGAGCGCGACGGACGCGGGTACCGCCGCATCCCCGCGGTGGTCAACCTCGGGCTGGCCATCGACGTCCCGTCCGGGAAGGACGGGGGTCGCATGTTGGTCGTGCCCAGCATCAAGGACGCGGGCGGGAAGACCTTCAAGGAGTTCTTGCGCGCCTACGAGGACCTCGTGGCGCGCGGGCGGGCGGGCAAGCTCGGCGCCGAGGACTACGCCGGCACGAACGTCACGCTGACCAACCCCGGCGGCTTCGGCACCGAGATGAGTGTGCCGCGGCTGATGAAGGGGCAGGGGCTCATCGTCGCCACCGGCTCGATCGGCGTGCCGCCGCACGTCGCCGCTTCGTCGCCCGCGACGCTCGCCGGTGCCGCGATCGGTCCGGTCATGACGGTGACGAGCACCTACGACCACCGCGTCATCCAGGGCGCCGAGTCGGGCCTCTTCCTGAAGCGCGTGGAGGATCTGCTCGAGGGAGCGGACGGCTTCTACGACGGGGTCTTCCGCTCGATGCGCGTGCCGTGGAAGCCCTACGTGGCGGAGCGGGACGTCCGCGGCGGGCGCGGCCGCAGCGAGGCGGACGTGCAAGCGCGCGTGTGGCGCATGATCAACGCCTACCGCACGCGCGGCTGCCGCTTGGCGGACCTCGACCCGCTCGAGTACCGCCCGGATCCGATCCCTTCCCTCGATCCAGCCACCTACGGTTTCACGATCTGGGACCTCGACCGCGTCTTCGTCGGCGACGGCATCGGCGGCCTCGAGGCGATGACGCTGCGCGACATCCTCGACGTCCTGCGCCGCGCCTACTGCCGGCGCTGGTCGATCGAGTACATGCACATCACGAACTGGGAGAAGAAGACCTGGATCCGGGACCGGATCGAGGATCCGCGCAACCAGGAGGAGATGTCCACGGGGCTCGTGCTCGAGATCCTCGAGCGGCTCTACCGAGCGGAGAACTTCGAGCGCTTCCTGCACACGAAGTACGTCGGCAACAAGCGCTTCTCGCTCGAGGGAGCGGACTCCTTCATCCCTGCGCTGGCGGACGCGATCGAGCGCGCGAGCGAGCGCGGGGTCGAGAAGGTCGTCATCGGCATGGCCCACCGCGGCCGCCTCAACGTCCTGGTCAACATCCTCGGAAAGTCCTACGAGCAGGTGTTCCGCGAGTTCGAGGGCGTGCTCCTGCCGCTCTCCAAGGAGGGCTCCGGAGACGTCAAGTACCACCTCGGCCAGCGCGGGGTCTACACGACGCGCACGGGCAAGAAAGTCCACGTCTTCCTGTGCGCGAACCCGAGCCACCTGGAGGCGGTCGACCCGATCGTGTGCGGCATGACGCGCGCCTACCAGGACGCCATGCGCGACACGGAGCGCAAGAAGGTGCTGGCGATCCTGATCCACGGCGACGCGGCGTTCAGCGGCCAGGGCGTCGTCTCCGAGACGCTGAACATGTCGCAGCTCCGCGCCTTCGGGAACGGCGGCACGCTGCACATCGTCGTCAACAACCAGATCGGGTTCACCGCCGGGCCGCGCGACCTACGCTCGACCTACTACTGCACCGACATCGCCAAGGGGATCCAGGCACCGATCCTGCACGCGAACGGCGACAACCCCGAGTCCGTCCTGCGCTCGATCCGCGTGGCGGTCGACTACCAGCGCGAGTTCGGCGCCGACTCGGTCGTCGACATCGTCTGCTACCGCCGCTGGGGTCACAACGAGGGCGACGAGCCGGCCTACACGCAGCCGGTCCTGTACTCGCGCATCCGCCAGCACCCGACGGTGTGCGAGACGTACTCGAAGTTGCTCCTGCGCCGCGGCGACCTCGCGCAGGAGGAGCTCGATGGGATCGCCAAGCGCTTCGAGGAGGAGCTCGAGCAGGCCAAGCAGCGCGCGGCGGGGGAGCTTCCCCCCGTGGCCGACCTGTCCGCCGAGGAGATCATCGACCTGGACGACGACGACCCCGCCGACCACGTGCAGGCGCCGTCGCCCGAGACCGCGATCGAGCAGGGCGAGCTGATCCGGATCGTCGACACCTGCAACCAGATGCCCGAGGGGCACGTCGTGCACCCGAACCTCCTGCGCCAGCTCCGCCGGCGCGAGCAGATGGTGCGCGGCGAGCAGGGCCTCGACTGGGGCTGCGCCGAGGCGCTCGCCTTCGGGACGCTGCTGCGCGAGGCGGTGTCGATCAGGCTCTCGGGCCAGGACTCGGGGCGGGGGACCTTCAGCCACCGGCACGCGGTGATCCGCGACCAGGTGACCGAGCAGGATTGGGTTCCGCTGAAGAAGGTCGCGCGCGGCGGCGCCGGCTTCGATGCCTGGGACTCGCTCCTGTCCGAGGAGGCCGTGCTCGCCTTCGAGTACGGCTACGCGGTCGCGCGCAAGGACGCGCTCGTCCTGTGGGAGGCGCAGTTCGGCGACTTCGTCAACGGGGCGCAGATCGCGATCGACCAGTTCATCGCCTCGGGCGAGACCAAGTGGCGGGAGAAGTGCGGCGTCACGCTGCTCCTCCCGCACGGCTTCGACGGGCAGGGACCGGAGCACTCCTCCGCCCGCCCCGAGCGCTTCCTCGCGCTGTGCTCGGGCGGGAACATGACCGTGGCGAACTGCACCACTACGGCGCAGTACTTCCACCTGATCCGCCGGCAGGGACTCGCGTCCGAGAAGCGCCCGCTGATCGTGTTCACGCCCAAGTCGCTTCTGCGAGACAAGCGCGCGGCGAGCGCGATCGACGAGTTCACGCAGGGCCGCTTCCAGGAGGTCCTGGCGGATCCGGACATGCCGGCGAACCCGCGGCGCGTCGTTCTCTGCACGGGCAAGGTCTTCTACGACCTGGAGGCGCATCGCGGCGAGCGGGGGATCGACGACGTCGCGCTGGTGCGCGTCGAGCAGCTCTATCCGCTGCCCGCGGGCGCCCTGCAGGCGATCTTCGCGGCCTGCTCGGGCGCGGAGCTGGTCTGGTGCCAGGAGGAGCCGCGCAACATGGGCGCCTGGCCCTTCGTGCTCCAGCGCTTCCGCGACCTGCGCCTGCCGATCGCCTACTGCGGGCGCCCCGAGTCGCCGAGCCCCGCGACTGGCTCGTTCCGCCGACATGCGGCCGAGCTCGAGCACCTGGTGAAGCGCGCCTTCGCGTAGCTTGCGATGGCGGGCACCTTGCGCGTCCTGGTGGCGGACATCACGACCCTCGCGGTCGACGCGATCGTGAACGCGGCGAACGAAACGCTGCTCGGCGGCGGCGGCGTGGACGGCGCGATCCACCGCGCGGCCGGTCCGGGCCTGCTCGCGGAGTGCCGCCGGCTGGGCGGCTGCGCCACGGGCGACGCGAAGCTCACCGCCGGACACGACCTGCGCGCGCGCTTCGTGATCCACACGGTCGGTCCGGTGTGGCGCGGCGGTGGCGAGGGAGAGCCGGAGGCGTTGCGCTCGTGCTACCTGCGCTGCCTGGAGCTGGCCGCGGAGGTCGGCGCGACGTCGATCGCCTTCCCGGCCATCTCGACCGGCGTCTACGGCTACCCGAAGGAGCCGGCGGCCAGGATCGCCGTAGAGGCGGTGCGGACGCACCTCGCGGGCGCGGATGCGCTCGCCGTCACGTTCGCTTGCTTCTCCGCGGCGGACGCCGAGGTCTACGGCCGCCTGGTGGGGGAGTAGGCGCCCCGACTCTCTTCGCGAGCTGGGCAGCTCACGGATCGAAGCGCGCCCCCAAGTGCGGCGGCAGCATCGGGCACAGCCCCGCCGGCTTGGCGAAGACGCGCTTGCGGATGCTCGCGATGAAGTCGTAGCCGGCGTCGCGCAGCGGACGGGGGACGAGGAAGAGCACGTGCCCCAGCGCGCGCCAGGCGCCGCCGAGGGCGAGCAGGATGTGGCCGATCCCGTCGGAGCGCTCGAACAGGCGGCCGTCCGCGCTGCGCACGATCATGCTGTCCGGCAGCCGGGTGCGCGTCTCCTCGTCCACGTGTCCCGCGAAGGTCGGGCCCTGCAGCGGCGCATAGCGGAAGGTGTCGCCCGGGAGGTCCTCCGCCAGCGCGAGCCGCACCATGCGGTGACAGAGCCCGCACTCGCCGTCGTAGTAGAGCTCGAACGGCGCGCTCCCGCGGCGCGCACGCAGCCAGGCCGGGTCGAAGGTGAAGAGGTGCAGCATCACCATCCCGAGCGACAGGTCCGCGAAGTCGATCAGCAGGATCATCGCGAGGTGCATCGCGAGCATCGCCGTCCATGCGATCGGCCGCAGCCGGCGCGACAGCGCGAGCAGGACGAAGGAGAGCTCGAAGGCGAGCGCGCCCCAGGTAGCGAGCCGCGCCACCGCCTCCGGCAGCTCGAGCAGGAGGAGCCGCGGGCCGCCCGGACGCGCGAGCGGGTTTGCGAGCACGCGCGCGAGCGCCGTCCCGTCGACCCAGGACGGGCTCGCGAGCTTGGTCGCGCCGCTGTAGGAGTACCCGACGCTCATCAGGATCCAGGCGACCCTGTGCAGCGCGCGCGGCAGGAACCAGCCGCCGCCCGGGTCCACGCGCCCGCGCATGGCGAGCGCGCCGTAGGGCGCGGGCGGCAGGCCGGCGTGGATCAGGAGCAGGAGGCCGACGTAGGGCAGCCCGGGGTTCGCGATCAGCGGGTTGCGGCCGAAGAGCGACGCCCACAGGATCCACAGGAGGAGCGCGGCGATCCGGTCGTGCCAGCCGGCGGCGAAGGCGAGCGACAGGAGCGCTCCGGCGACGAGCGTCGCGCGGACGAAGCCCGGCGCGTCCGAGAGCAGGAACAGGTTCGGGAAGAGGCGCAGGAATGGGCTCGCGCTCCCGTCCGGCAGCACGCCCGCGCTCGAGAACACCTCGGCGCCCCAGGGGACGAGCGCCGCGAAGTGCACGCACAGGTAGGCGCCGAACAGGACGCGGTAGAGGCTGTACTGCCCGCCGGTCCAGGCCGTCCGGTCGCTCACGGCACGAGCGGAACCTCGATCCGCGTCGGTAGATCGCCGAGGGACGTCCCCGGGAGCGGCTCGTAGCGCAGCGCGACGTCGCGCGCTCCGGCCGGATCGACGCCGAGTTCGGTGAGCAGCGGAGCGTCACCCGTCAGCCCGTAGGCGATCACCGAGCGCAGGAGCTCGCGCCCGTGCTCGTCCGCCGCGAGCACCGGCCCGTAGGCCAACGCCGCGCCGTACACGTTGCGGCGGTTGTAGGGGCCGCGGATCCCGGCGCACACCTCGGGCGTGAGCTCGAGCGAGCGACGCTCGCCGCCCGCGTCCGTCCATTCCACGAAGAAGCGCGTCGAGTAGGTCTCGAGGCCGTTCACCGCCGAGAACACGCGCGGCGCGGGCGCGGCCGCCGTCGCCGCGCCGACCGCCTTCAGCGCCCGCAGCCCGAGCGCGTCGCCCAGCATCTGCAACGCGCCGACGACGAGCAGCAGCGCGGCGTAGCCCTTCACGCGACCTCCCTCCCGCGCAGCATCGCGCCGAGGCGTTGCTCGCGTTCCTCGCCGAACCCGCAGCTCGCCGTCCAGGCGCGCGGGTTCCTGAAGGTCCCGAACAGCACGTCCCACAGCGGCAGGTCCGTGTAGTTGAACGCGTGCAGCCCGCGCTCGTGGTGGGGAGTGCCCACGTTCCAGTGGTAGAAGAGCTCGGCCACGCCGGTGACGAGGACGGCCCAGGCGGCCGCCTCGGGGCCGACGCCGACGAGGAAGTAGAGGATCGCGACGGAGAGCCAACTGTTGAGCAGGATCTCGAGCGGGTGCTTGTAGAAGCTCGTGATCACCTCGATGCGCGCCGGGCTGTGATGCACCTGGTGGACCCAGCGCCACAGGAGCGGCACGCGGTGCCTGGCGCGGTGCCACCAGTAGTAGACGAAAGTGATCGCGACGTAGCCGAGGACGGTCTGGACCTCGACCGAGAAGTGGTCGATCGACCACGGGCGGAACTCGCCGAGCCACCGATCCCAGGTCCGGCCCGCGATCCAGGCGACGGCGAGCTGGAACCCGTTCAGGAGCGCCGCCCGCCGCCACCAGGTCGCGACCGACGGCCAGGGCCGCGCGCGTGCCAGGAGCTCGATCAGGATCATCGTCGCGGCGAGACCTGTGACGATGGCGAGGATCATGGCGCGGCGCTGGCCCCCCCGAGTCTACTTCCCTCCCGCGTCGGCGAGCTTCTTCTCGAGGGCCTTGAGCTTGCCGGCGTTCTCCTCGAGGAGCTTCACGTACAGGCCGAGGCGCTCCTTCTTGAAGGGCGGGATGAACTTCGTGTTCACGAGCTTGAGGATCAGGGCCCGCGCCGGCTTGAAGTCGGGGGCGGAGCCGTTGGCGAGCGCGTGCTCGATCGGGTCCAAGAGCTTCTTGGGGAGGTTGATCGGGTAGCTCGCGCCGTCCTTCATGTACGTGTCGAAGATCGTCTTCGCGTCCTTCTTCGCGTCCACGTCGTCGAGGAACGTCATGTAGTGCGTCCAGCTCGCGTGCTTCTCCTTCGTCCAGTCGCGCAGGAGCGCGCTGACGTCGTAGCCGGCGGCGCGCTCTCCACCGTCGTAGCTCGCGAACTTCTTGATGGCCCTGTGATCCGCGGCGTCGCCGCCGATGTCCATCTTCAGGCGTCGGATGTCGCTCTTGATCCCTTCGAGCACCTTGGGATCGGGGTGCGCCTTGTCCCAGGCGTCGAGCTCCGCCTTCGTGACGAGGTCGTAGTTCTCGTACAGCTTGACCCAGGCCTCGCGACCCTTCGGGTTGTCCTTGGTCGAGTTCAGGTCGCCCGTGCCGAGCACGGTCTTCGTCGACCCGACGCGCACGTCCACCGTGAACTTGCTCCCGTCCACCGTGTAGAAGAACTCGGCCGGCTTCTTCGCCTTCTCCATCAGCCCGCCGACCTTCTTCTCGTCGGGGGCCTTCAGCGTGATCTTGAGCCCGAGCCAGCCCGAGACGTCGGCGCGGACGAGGTCGAAGTGGACCGCGATGCGGTCGGGCTTCTGGGCTTTCTGCTGCTGCTTGGACTTGGGGGACATGCGAGGTGCGAAGGGGAGGTCGGTGGCTGCGGGCTCCCCGCGATCCGCGGGATCCTACTTCGGCGCCCGGCGGCCCCGAGCGGCGCCGGTCGAATCCATGGGGGCCGGCTCGGCCGGTTGCGCGGTTCCCGGGGCCGTGTCAGTCTGTCCAGGGTCTGCGCCGACGTCCACATCATGACCAACATCCAGGCCTACGCAGGTACGCAGGCGGTGGTGCGCTGCCTGCGGCTCCTCAAGCTCTTCCACGCCGCGCCGGAGCTCTCCTTGGCGCAGCTCCGCGAGCGCTCGGGGCTGAACCGCTCCACCGCGTTCCGCATCCTGACCGCGCTCGAGTCGGAGGGGATGATCGAGCGCGACGTGCGCCGCGAGGTCTACCGCCTTGGTCCGCAGATCGCCGCGCTCGGCCGGCGAGCGGCCGGTGAGGGCGACCTGCGGGAGCTCGCCCGGCGCGAGATGGAGTCGCTCGCCCTGCGCCTGCACGAGACGGTCACGATCGAGACGCTGGCGGCTTCCGACGTCGTCATCGTCGGCGAGGCGATGGGGGACCGCGTGCTGGGCATGCTGCCGAGCCTGGGGACGTCCTGGCCCGCCCACGCGACGTCGACGGGGAAGGTCCTGCTGGCAGCGCTCGCTCCCGCCGAGCGTGACCGCCTGCTGCGCGGTCGGCTGCGCGCCGTCACGCCGCGCACGACGACGACCAAGAGGGCGCTCACGGAGGAGCTCGAGCGGGTTCGCGCCCGCGGCTGGGCCGCGAGCGTCGAGGAGCTCGAGCCCGGCTTCGTCGCCGTCGCGGTGCCGGTCGTCGACGCGAACGGGCGCACGCTCGCCGCGCTCTCCCTCGGGGGTCCCAAGCACCGCCTGCCGGACGCCGAGCACGAGGCGCTCGCGCGCGAGCTCGCCCGCTCGGCCGCCGCGATCACGGCCGAGCTGGGGGGGTAGGCGCTACCGCTTCCCCGATTCAGACGCGGGGCACCCGACGCAGCCCGGTTCCCTCGTTCGCCCGCGACTCCAGGTATCCGCGGACGGCAGCGGCGCGCATCCGCATCCGCTTGGGTGCCGCTCTCGCGCGACGGACGGCGCCGTCGGACTCGTGGTGGCGAACGAGCTCGCAGATCACGGGCAGGTTCGCACGCGGGCGCAGGCCGATGATCCGGTAGGAGTGACCGTCGCAGTCGAACTCGCGACCGAGGTCGTCTTGCTCGAGACCGAACTCCCCGCAGCGCCGTAGGAACTCCTCGGCGTAGCGGTCCATGACCAGGCCGTCGTCGCGGACCGTCGAGACGTCGAGCTCCAGGCGCGCGTTGATCTCCGTGTACGTCGCCCGGCGCAGGTCGATCTCGACGCCCAGTCGGTCGGCGAGGCCGGCGAGCAGGAGCTTCATCTCGCGCACGATCGTCTCCACCGCCGGCCCGTCGATGACGCGGAGGCGGCTCGCCGGCGGGGGCGCCGGTTCCTGCAGCGCGGGGAGGGAATCCGTCGCGTCATCGACGACCGCGCCGAACCGCTCGCGCTCGCGCGCCATGTCCGGCTCGTCCAGGGACATCCCTTCGGTCCACTCGGAAAGCTCCTCGGTCTCGCCCCAGGGGTCCTCGCCCGTCTCGAAGAACTCGCGCAGCCGCCCGAAGCCGCCGATGCCACCGCAGTCCTCCGGCGGGAACGCGCCGGCCCCGCCGAGCAGGGCCCGGTCGAAGCGACCCTCGCGCGCTTCGACGCCCTCGAGCACGACCTCGTGCACCCAGGAGTCGCCGAAGTCGTAGACGTATGCGCAGCGGTCGCCTACTTCGCGCAGCACGGCATCGACGCGCACCGAACGCGCGTCCGGATCCGGCTCGCCGAACCACCCACCCTGGGAGACTCCAGCGAGGACGCGGCGAGTCGTCGGATCGACGAAGTGCCACAAGTGCGAGTCGGTCCAGCCCAGCGCCTGGATGGCGCCGTGCAGCTCGAGGAACGACGCGTCGGCGTGCAGCAGGAACCGTCGCCAGACCGGCGGCGCGGCGCCCGCGAGCGATACGTGCAGTCGCAGGTACTCGCCCGCCCGGTTCGGAGCCTGCTCGCCGCGCGCCGCCCGGGCGGTTCTCCCGCAGCAGCGCTTGTACTTCTCACCGCTTCCGCAGGGACACGCGGCGTTGCGACTCGGCTGGGACATGCCGCCCCTGTATCCGACCTACTGGCCGATGTCCAACTCGAAGGTGACGCGTTTCCCTCAGCGCGGAGAGTCCGTAGCCGCGCTACTCCCCCCCGGACTCCGGCGCGGGCTTTCACAGGAGCGGGCTCGCGACGTAGGCCAGGCCGATGCCCGCCAGGATCCCGAGCAGGAACCCGGCGACGCCGGCGAGCAGCGCGCCGAGGAGCGCCCCGAGCAGAGCCAGCGACCAGCGCAGGACGAGGAGCGAGGGGGGCATCGGCCGCCCGCGGCGCCAGTCCGCGAAGCCGGAGGCCCGGTCCGACTCGACCAGCTTCGGCACGAGCAGGCCGCCTAGGGGAAGGAGCAGGATCGCCAGCGCGAGGTGCGCGAGCGCGTAGGGGAGACCGAGCGTGTCCCGCGCCACTGCGTAGAGATGGAAGAGCGTGGGGACGAGGACGACGACGAGGACGACGACGAGGAGCCAGGACAGGAGCGAGAGGATCTCCGCGCCCCCCGGCATTCCCCGCGTGAAGGACGCGAGCACGCCCACCGCGACGAGCAGGACCAGCGGCCACCAGTTCCGCTCGCGCCAGCGCCGCATGCTCCGCAACGAACTCTCGAGGTTCTTCGCCACCGCTCCCCGTTCTCGGGCCCGGCTCCGAGCCTGTCAAGGGATCGCCCGGCGCCGGCGCCGCGGTCAGCGTTGCTGGGGCGCGTAGAAGCCCTCTGGCACCTCGACGCCCACCTCGATCAGGTCGAACTCGGCCACGACGCGGCCGTTGGCCGGCGTCTCCGTCGTCACGCGGTGCGGCAGGCGCAGGCCGTGCTGCTCGCGCCAGTCGCCGAGAGTCGTCGTCTGCGGAAGCGTGCCCAGGCCCGGCACGAGGGTCTGCGAGTCGACGCGCGTCACGTCGCCCGTCTCCGCGTCGACGTAGGCCATCCAGGCCGGCAGCTCGCCCTTCCTGAGGCGCACGACCCACTGGTGCCGTCCGTTCTCCTCGCTCGACCGCAACACCTCGAGGCGGTCGAAGTAACGGCGCCAGTCGCCGAAGAACACCGCCGGGTTCGACAGGCGGAGCTGGTCGAGCAGCTTGCCCTCGACCTCGTCGTAGGCCTGGAAGGCGGACTCGGTCCAGCCCGTCTCGCCGTCGAAGGCCGTAAGCGACCAGCCGAAGGGAGGGAACGCGGCCTCCTGACGGAAGGTGCCAGTGGCGGAAAAGGTCGCCACGCTCGTTCCCGTGACCCCTGCGTGTACGAAGCGGATGGGACCGGAGAAGCGCAGCGTGCCGAGCGCAGCCAGGCGCTCCTCGACGGCCGTTGCGTTGCGCAGGGCCAGCACCTCGTCGATGCCGACCAGCTCGACCGTCCCCTCGCCGACGCGCGCGCACAGCGACTCCGTCCCGCGCTCGTGGAAGGTGATCGAGGCGATCCCGCCCGCGTCGTCCTCGTGGAACTCGAGCGCGATCTCGTCCGTGGCGCGGAACCGCCAGCGACCCCGGCGGTCGGGCGGGCGAAGCTCGAACACCATTTGACCCGGGATGTCGCAGGCCAGGCGTCCGTTCCGGTACAGCACGGTGAAGGGCTCCGACAAGAGCGGGTGGCGGTAGCTGCCGTAGTAGCGGGCGAACTCCTCTTCGGTCCCGTCCGGCGCCGGCACGAAGCCCTTGCGCGGTACGTCGAAGGCCAGGCCCGACTGGTGCAGACGGAGCAGCGTGACGCGGCCCGTCGCGTCGCGCTCGAAGATGGCCTGGATCGCCTCCGGTGCGATGGCGAAGGCGCGCATGCCCTCCGCGTCCGGCTCCAGGAGCTCGTAGGTCGTCTGGCTCGGGATGTGGATCGCCAGACGGCCGTTCTGCTCCAGCACGGTGAAGGTCTCGTCCTCGAAGTGGGCGTAGTTCGCCACGTACTCGCCCAGGAAGTCGTCGAGCGACTCCTCGGCCGGAGTCTCGGGCTCGGCGCGTGGTCCGAGCAGCGCCTCCCAGACGATCGCGCGAATGCTCTGTTGCAGCGGCGTCGAGGAGACGTTCGTCAGGAGCACCAGGCCGATGCCCGAGCGGGGCAGGAGCGCGACGGCCGACGAGAAACCGTCGATGTTGCCACCGTGCTCGACTACCGGCTGACCGTTCCACTCGCTCAGGAACCAACCGAGCCCGTAGGTGACGCCCTCGCCGAGGGGGGTCTGCTTCGACCACGTGTCCTCGATGCGCCGGGCGGAGACCAGTCGCTCCCCCTCGAGCTTCCCGCGACCGAGCTGCAAGCGCACCCACTGCGCCATGTCGAGCACGTTGGAGTTGATCGCTCCGGCCGGCGCGATCGAACCGAGGTGGCGCATGGGGAGGTGCTCGAACTCCCGCTTCTCCTCGTCCCACAGGTAGCCGAGGGCGAGCCGGTCGTCCTGCTGCGCGACCGCGACCGAGGTGTCCGAGTCCGACATGCCGAGCGGCTCGAACAGCCGCTCGGCGATCAGGGATTCCCAGCTCTTCCCGCTCACCGCAGCCGCCGCTTCGCCGGCGGCGAGGTACATGACATTGTTGTAGAAGAACGCCTTGCGGAAGGGCGACCAGGGCTCCGCTTTCGTCGCCGTGCGCAGGACCGTCTCGCGATCGGCCGATCCGGCCGCCCACAGGATGCCCATGCGGGTGAAGCCCGTGCGGTGGGAGAGCAGGTCGCGCAGCGTGACCTGCGGCTCGGCGACGCCGGCCTCGGTCAGCTCGTGGGCGTCGATCGGCAGCCGGAAGTACGGCAGGTGGCGCGTGATCGGGTCGTCCCAGCTCATCCTCCCCTCGTCCACCAGCATCCCGATGCAGGTCGCCGTGAAGGCCTTGGTCGCCGAGCCGATCGCGTACAGCGTCTCGGTCGTGGCCGGGACGTTGCGCTCGACGTCCGCCAGGCCGAAGCCGCGCGCGTAGATCACCTCGTCGTCCTTGACGATGGCGAGCGACATCCCGGCGACGTGCGCGCTCTCCAGACGAGCCTCGAGGTCCTCGGTCAGGCCCTGGAGCCGGAGGTCGAGGTCGGGGATCTCGACCGAGCGGGGCGCGGCGCAGGCCGCGAACAGGAGCGCGAAACCGAGGAGATTGCGATTCATGGGGCGCGGAGTCTAGGCGACCCATGACCGCCCTGGGAACGGGTCACTATGCTGAGCGGACCATGATTGAGACGAAGACGAAGAAGAAGGAACCGACGCCCGTCCACCGCAAGGACTACCGCGCGCCGGACCACTGGATCGACGAGGTCGACCTCGAGTTCGTGATCCGTGAGGAGGAGACGATCGTGCGCGCTCGCCTGCGCGTGCGACGTAACGCCGAGGTGAACGACGGCTCCCGGCCGCTCGTCCTCGTCGGCGAGGACCTCGAGCTCCGGCGCGCGGCCGTCGCGGGCGAGGAGCTGGTGGCCGGCGAACTCGAGTGCACGGAGGGCGAGCTCCGGATCGCGGGCCTCCCCGATTCCTTCCTGCTCGAGACCGAGGTCTCGATCCATCCCGAGCGGAACACGCGGCTCTCCGGCCTGTACGCCTCCTCGGGCAACCTGTGCACCCAGTGCGAGGCCGAGGGCTTCCGGCGCATCACCTACTTCCTCGACCGGCCGGACGTGATGGCGCGCTACACCGTGCGCATCGAGGCGGACCGGGGGCGCTATCCGGTGCTGCTCTCCAACGGGAACCGGGTCGCTGCCGGCGAGGGCGAGGACGGGCGGCACTGGGTGAAGTGGGAGGACCCCTTCCCCAAGCCTTGCTACCTCTTCGCGCTGGTCGCCGGCGATCTGGAGTGTCACCGCTCCGAGTTCACGACCATGTCCGGCCGGCGCGTCCCGCTCGAGATCTGGGTCGAGCCGAGGAACATCGACAGGTGCGAGCACGCCATGCGCTCGCTGAAGCGCGCGATGAAGTGGGACGAGGAGGTCTTCGGGCTCGAGGTGGACCTCGACCTCTACATGATCTTCGTCGCCGACGACTTCAACATGGGCGCGATGGAGAACAAGGGGCTCAACGTCTTCAACTCGAAGTACGTGCTGGCTAGCCCCGCCACGGCGACGGACGACGACTACGAGAGCATCGAGGGCGTCATCGCGCACGAGTACTTCCACAACTGGACCGGGAACCGCGTGACCTGCCGTGACTGGTTCCAGCTCACGCTGAAGGAAGGCCTGACCGTCTTCCGCGACCAGGAGTTCTCGGCCGACATGGCCTCTCGTCCGGTCAAGCGCATCCAGGAGGTGCGCGCGCTGCGCGCGAACCAGTTCGCCGAGGACGCCGGCCCGATGGCGCACCCCATCCGGCCCGAGTCCTACGTCGAGATGAACAACTTCTACACCGCGACCGTCTACATCAAGGGCGCGGAGATCATCCGGATCTACCACACGCTGCTCGGGCGCGAGGGCTTCCGCCGGGGGATGGACCTCTACTTCCGGCGCCACGACGGGCAAGCGGTGACGTGCGACGACTTCCGCGCGGCGATGGCGGAC
>Ga0302046_10000753_pt1 | contig 31395 bp, 36 predicted proteins | sample RVTome_11_FD_200261 | JGI IMG/M metagenome (GOLD analysis project Ga0302046, IMG submission 200261) | Soil microbial communities from uranium-contaminated site in the Upper Colorado River Basin, Wyoming, United States - RVT147D111 (version 2) ...
TAGTGCAGGGCCACTCGCTGCCGCACCTCGCGCGTGAAGCTCAGGCGCGGCAGGTGCTCGACCAGGAACTCGGCGGCCTGGCGGAACGGGAACGGCAGCGTGAGGTGCTGGACCTCGTCGTAGAAGTAGATGCACGAGGGGCACCACATGACGACCTCGCGCGGGGAGAAGCGCTCGAAGAGCCGGATGGTCCCCTGGCTCATGCCGCGGGCGGCCTGGGTGTCGCCCTGCTGGTGGTGGACGATGCCGCAGCAGTAGCTGGGGCCGCCCACCGCGACGTAGTCGAGGCCGAGGCGCTCGAAGATGGCGGTGACCGTGCGCACCATGTGCGAGGTGCGGAGCACGTTGCAGCCCAGGTAGAGCACGACGTCGTGGTGCTCGCCCGATGCCGGCGGCGGGGCCAGCCGCCAGCGCCGGTCGTCGCGGCGGCTCATGAGGTCCTGCGTCAGCGTGATCTCGCCGAAGTGGCCGCGGTAGTCGTAGCTCATCGCGGCAACACCGCCCGCGTCGCCTCGATCGCCTCGCGGGCGATCTCGGTGGGGTCGCGCTTCCAGGTCTTCTCGTTGGGCGCCTCGTAGGAGGCGAACCCCGTGTAGCCCCTGGCCGCCAGCAGCGCGAAGAACTCGCGGAAGGCGAAGGAGCCCTGGCCCGGCGGCAGCCGGTCGAGCGCCTTGCCGGGCTCGAGGCCGGTGCGGGGCGGGTCGCTGTACTGCACGTAGGCGATCTCGGCCGGGGTGACGTCCTCCATCTCCTTGCGCGTAGCCCCGCTGCGGCCGAGGTGATAGGCGTCCAGCAGCAGGCCGCAGTGCGGATGCGCCGCCCGCGCCAGCACGTCGCGCACGGACGGGAGCGTGTTGAGCTGGGCGCACTGCGAGTTGAACTCGAGCGCCAGGCGCACGCCGTGGCGGGCGGCGATGTCACCGACCTCGCGAACGCTGGCCGCCGCGCGGGCCGGGTCGCCCCGCTCCTTGTCGACGGGGCTCATCACGGTCCCGCAGCCGAGCGCGGCGGCGCGCCGGCACTGCTCGTCGAAGACGGCCAGCAGGCGCGCGCGCTCGACGCCGTCGGCCCACATCCAGCCGAACTCCACGCCCACGCAGGCGACCGGCAGCCCGCTGGCGCGCACCAGGTCGAGCACGGAGTCGGCCGGCTTCCCCGACTCCTCGGCGCGTCTGAAGTCGAGCCGCCGCAGCTCGATGCCGTCCCAGCCGGTCGCCCGCGCGATGCGGAGCGCCTCGGCCAGCGGCGTGGCGTCGATCGTCCACGTGTGCAGCGCCAGGCGCATCACGACGCCCCCAGGGCGCGGGCGGCCCGCGTCACGTCACGCGGCGCCACCCAGAGGATGGCCCCGTAGCGGCCGGAGCCGGCGCAGACGGCGTCGAGCGCGGTGACGTTGATCTTGGCGTCGGCCAGGCGTTGCATGAGGTCGGCGATCACGCCCGGCCGGTCGTCGCCCATCGCGAGGAACGCCCGCTTGGGCCCCGTCACCTTCCACTTCGCCTTCCGGGCCACGGCCCGGAAGGCGGCGGGATCCTCGGGGACGAAGTCGACCTGGGCGCCGCGGCCGCTCGGGAATCCGGAGAACGCCAGGAGATTCACGCCGGCCTGCCGCAGCTCGGCCAGCAGGGCGGCGCCCACGCCGGGCTTCTGGGGGGCCATCACGTAGAAGTAGTCGACGCGGCGGATGGTGTCGGCCATGGGCGGCTCCTCTCGCCCTGGAACCTTAGCACGTTTGTCAGGCCGGCCGCCGCATCCCGCCCTCGTGACCGACGACGTCGAGGCGGTCGACGATGCGGACGCGCTGGCCGAGCCGCGCGGCCTCCAGCTCCACGGCCCGCACCGCGGTGTCGCGGACGTCGCCCGACGTCACCCACCCCGTCAGCTCGACACGCGGCTGTCCATGCATGGACAGTGAGACGACGGGCCGGACGGAGCAGCCGGCCAGCGCCGGCTCGCGCGCCAGGGGCTCGGTCAGCGCCAGCTGCAGCCGCGCGGCGTCCTCGTCGCGGCGGCTACGGGCCTCCAGATAGCGCACGCCGAGCGCGATCAGGACCCCGATGCCGACGACGACCGTGATGCCGATGACCAGCGAGGGGCCGGTGAACCAGTCCATTCCTGCTCGAGGACAGCAAGCGGCATGCCGCCGGGGCTGCGATATCATGATGGCGCCGAGCCCCCATGCTGGCTGATCCGATCGTCTTCCGTGACCTCGCCTACGTCTTCGTCGCCGCCGTGCTCGGCGCGACGGTCGCGTGGCTCGCCCGCCAGCCGCTGATCATCGGCTACGTCCTGGGCGGAATCTTCATCGGCCCGTTCACCCCGGGGCCGGTGGTGTCCGATGTTCACACCTTCGAGGTCGTCGCCGAGGTCGGCGTCGTGCTCCTGATGTTCTCGATCGGCATCGAGTTCTCGCTGTCCGACCTGCTCCGGGTGAAGTGGGTGGCGCTGCTCGGCGGCCCGCTCGGGATCGTGCTGTCGGCGGGGCTGGGCGTGGGCGTCGGCGCGCTGCTGGGCTGGCCCCTGCTGCAAGGGGTGGTCGTCGGCCTCGTCGTGTCGGTGGCGAGCACCATGGTCCTGGCCCGCCTGCTGATCGACCGCGGCGAGCTGCACTCGCGGCACGGGCGCATCATGATCGGAATCACGCTGCTGGAAGACCTGGCGGTGGTCGTGCTGACCGTGGTCCTGCCCGCCCTGGGCGTCCTGGAGCCCGGCCGCCTCCTCGCCGTCGCCACCGCGCTCGGCAAGGCCGCCGTCATCCTCGTCCCGTTCATGTACCTGGCGTGGAAGGTCGTGCCCCGGATCCTCCTCCGCGTCGCCCGCATGCGCAACGACGAGCTGTTCCTCATGGTCGCGCTCGCCATCGGCCTCGGCACGGCCGCGCTGACCCAGGCGGTCGGCCTGTCGCTGGCGCTCGGCGCCTTCCTGGCCGGGCTGCTCATCAGCAACTCCGACTTCGCCCACGAGGCTCTGGCCCGGCTGCTGTCCGTGCGCGACGTGTTCGTGGCGGTCTTCTTCGTCACCATCGGCGCCCTGATCGACCCCGCCACCGTGCTCGCCAACCTGCCGCTCCTGCTCGCCGTCATCGGCCTGGTCGTCGTCGGCAAGCTGGCGATCTGGACGGGGGTCGTGCGGCTGTTCGGCTATCCCCTGGCCACGGCGTTCCTCGTCGCGGTAGGCCTCACCCAGATCGGCGAGTTCTCGTTCGTCCTCGTGCAGGTCGCCCGCGCCGCCGGGCACGTCGGCGAGGACGTCTACAACGCCACCCTGGCCGCCTCGCTGCTGACCATCCTCATCAACGCGACGCTCGTGCGCCTGGCGCCGCGCTGGGTCGAGCCGCGGGCGGTCCCCGCCGAGCCGATGGTGCCGGTGCCGAACACCGGGCACGTGGTGCTGTGCGGCTTCGGCCGCGTGGGCAGCGCCGTCGGCGAGGCGTTCGACACGTTCGGCCTGCCCTACACCGTGGTCGAGCGCAACCCCGACGTCATCCGCGCGCTGCGGGCCCGCGGGATCCCCTGCGTCTTCGGCGACGCCGGCCAGCGCGCGGTGCTGCACGCCGCCGCCGCCGAGCAGGCCGCGCTGGTGGTCGTGGGATTGCCGGACGCCGACGCCGCCAACTCGGCCACGCGTGCGGCACGGGCCCTCAATCCGGAGGTGCCGCTCATCGCCCGCGCCCACCGCACCAGCGAGGCCGACGAGCTGAAGCGGCGTGGGGCGACCGCGGTGGTCCAGCCCGAGCTGGAAGCGGCGGCCACGGTGATCCGGCAGGCGCTGGCCGCGATGCAGATGCCCAGCGCCGCCACCCTGGCCTATCTCAAGCGCTTCCGGCAGGCGATGAACGCCGCCGACGACAAGCCGGAGATCGAGGGGACGCTTCCCGAGGTGCAGGAGCTGACGCTGGCGGGCGGGCACCTGGCCGACCTGTCGCTGCGCCAGTCGCAGATCCGCGAGCGGTTCGGGGTCACGGTCGTGGCCATCCGGCGGGCGGACGGCAGCGTGGTCTTCAACCCCTCGCCCGACGCGATGCTGCGCGAGGGCGACCAGGTCCGGGTCTTCGGCCTCCCCCAGCAGATCCACTCGATGCGGGCCGAGGCCGAGATGGCGTGAAGTTCCCCGCATTGAATCGCGCCCCGCTTGACGTAGACTCCTGGGGTTCGGACCATCGGGAGGATCGTGTGAGCGACCGGCCTCGGGCCCTCCAGGGGCTCCGTGTTCTCGACCAGACCCAGGTCATGGCCGGGCCCTTCTGCGCCATGCTGCTGGCCGACATGGGCGCCGACGTCATCAAGATCGAGCCGCCCGGCGGCGAGGCCACCCGGGGCATGGACCTGGAGCTGGCGCCCGGGGTGTCGGCGCCATTCCTGGCGGTGAACCGCAACAAGCGCGGACTCGTGCTCGACCTCAAGCGGTCCGAGGGGGTGGCGCTCTTGAAGAAGCTCGTCGCCACCGCCGACGTCCTCGTCGAGAACTACCGGCCGGGCGTGGCCCGGCGGCTCGGGGTGGACTACGACACGCTGGCGGCGATCAACCCCCGGCTCATCTACTGCTCGATCTCGGGCTTCGGGCAGACGGGGCCCTATGCCGGGCGCGGCGGCTACGACCTCATCGCCCAGGGCATGAGCGGCATCATGAGCGCGACGGGCAGCGAGGGCGGCGCCCCCGTGAAGGTCGGCGTGCCGATCACGGACCTCGGGGCCGGGCTCTTCGGCGTCTTCGGCATCCTGTGCGCGGTGCGGGCCCGGCACGTCACCGGGCGCGGCCAGCTCGTCGACACCTCGCTCTTCGAGGCCGGCCTCGCCCTCTCGGCCTGGGAGGCCACCGAGTACTGGTACACCGGCCAGGTGCCGCGGGGGCTCGGCACCGCGCACCGCCTCAACGCGCCCTACCAGGCCTTCCGCGCCAGCGACGGGCACTTCACGGTGGGCGCGGCCAACGACAACCTCTTCCCCCGCTTCTGCGCGCTGCTCGGCCTCGACCGCCTCGTGCGCGACCCGCGCTTCGACTCGGTCGCCCACCGGCTGCAGAACCGCGCCGCGCTGGAACCGCTGATCGAGTCGGTGACGGTCCGGCACCCGCGCGCGCACTGGCTGGCCAGGTGCGAGGAGGCCGGGGTGCCGGCCGGGCCGATCTACAGCGTGCCGGAGGCGCTCGACGATCCGCACGCGCGGGCCCGCGGCATGGTGCAGGAGCTGGCGCACCCCCGGGTGGGACGCGTGAAGGGGCTCGGCAACCCGGTGAAGATGTCGCGCACGCCCCCGGTGATGGCCCGGACGGCGCCGGCGCCCGGCGAGGACACCGACGCGATCCTGCGCGAGCTCGGGCTCGGCGACGACGACATCGCCGCGCTCCGCGTCCAGAAGGTGAGCGCGTGACGATCCGCTCGGTGCCCGGCCGCACACCGCGCATCCATCCCGGCGCCTGGGTCGACCCCGCCGCGCTGGTGATCGGCGACGTCGAGCTGGCCGAGGGCGTGAGCGTCTGGCCCTTCACGATCGTGCGGGGCGACCAGGACAACTACATCCGCATCGGCCGCTACACCAACGTGCAGGACAACTGCGTCGTGCACGTGACGCCCGACCACCCGTGCCTCATCGGCGAGGGGGTCACGATCGGCCACCGCTGCGTCGTCCACGCCTGCACCGTCGGCAACAACGTCCGCATCGGCATCGGCGCCGTGGTCCTCACCGGCGCCGTGGTCGAGGACGACGCCCAAATCGGCGCCGGCGCCGTCGTGCCGCCCGGCAAGGTGGTGCCGTCGGGCACGCTGGTGATGGGCGTGCCCGCCCGGCCCGTCCGCCGGATGAACCAGGCGGACCTCGACGACATCCGCCGCAACGCCCAGGAGTATCTCGACCTCTGGCACCGCGACTACCGCGGCGGGGCGGCCAAGGTGATCGACCCGTGAAGGCGCTGGCCGGCCTCCGGGTGATCGACCTCACGCAGGCGATGGCGGCCCCGTTCTGCACGATGAACCTGGCCGACATGGGCGCCGACGTCATCAAGGTGGAGCCGCCCGCCGGCGAGGACATGCGCCGCGGCTCGGCCAGCAAGAACGGCCACAGTGGCACGTTCGCGACGATCAACCGCAGCAAGCGCGGCATCACGCTGGACCTCAAGCAGCCGGCGGGCGTGGAGGTCATGCACCGGCTGGTGAAGACGGCCGACGTCTTCGTGCAGAACTACCGGCCCGGGGCCGCCACTCGCCTGGGGGTGGACCACGAGACGCTGGCCGCGCTCAACCCGCGGCTGATCTACTGCTCGATCTCCGGCTTCGGCGCCACCGGTCCGTACGCCGGCCGCGGCGGCTACGACCTCATCGCCCAGGGCATGAGCGGGATCATCAGCGTGACCGGGGACGAGGACGGCCCCCCCGCCAAGGCCGGCGTGCCGCTGAGCGATCTCGCGGCCGGGCTCTTCGGCGCCTACGGCATCCTCTGCGCGCTGGAGCACCGCGAGCGCACGGGCGAGGGCCAGCTCGTCGACACCTCGCTGCTGGAGGCGGCGATGGCCCTCACCGTCTGGGAGGCCACCGAGTACTGGGTGACCGGGCGCGCGCCCCGCCCTCTCGGGTCGGCTCACCGCCTGGCGGCGCCGTACCAGGCGCTGCGGGCCAGCGACGGCTGGTTCACCGTCGGCGCCAACAACGACAAGCTGTTCGAGTCGTTCTGCCGGGTCATCGATCGGCCCGACCTGGCCGCCGACCCCCGGTACGCCGGCGTCCGCGAGCGCCTGCGCCATCGCGCCGCCCTCGTCGCCGAGATCGAGCGCACCACCGCCAAGGAGACGCGCGCTCACTGGCTCGCGCGCCTGGACCGGGCGGGCGTGCCGGCGGGCCCGATCAACACCTACCCCGAAGCCCTCGCCGACCCCCACGCGCTCGCGCGCGACATGATCGTGGACCTCGTGCACCCCGGCGCCGGCCCCATCAAGGCGCTCGGCGTGCCGGTCAAGCTCTCGGGCACGCCCGGCGCCGTCGACCGGCCGGCCCCGCTCCTGGGCCAGGACAACGCCGCCGTGCTCACCGAGCTCGGCTACACCGAGGCCGAGCAGCGCACCCTGAAGGCCAACGGAGTCATGTGAGGAGGATCGACCCGATGCTGACCCGCCGCGAGTTCACCACCGCCCTCGCCGCCCTGCCCGCCGTGGCGGCGCTGCCCACGTCCGTCTTCGCCCAGGCCGCGTACCCGACCCGCACCATCGAGGTCGTGGTGCCGTTCGCGCCCGGCGGCGGGACCGACAACCTGATGCGCACGATCGTGGGGATCATCGACGAGAACAAGTGGTCGCCGGTGGCCATCAACGTGAACAACCGTGCCGGGGGCAGCGGCGCCATCGGCTACACGTATCTCTTGAACAAGAAGGGCGACCCCCACGTGGTGGCCGGCGCGGCGCCGACCATCGTGTCGGCCAAGATCGAGGGCCGCCTGCCCGGCAACCACCGCGACATGACCGTGCTGATGATCGTGGCCATCGACGAGCTGATGCTCTCGGTCCGCTCGGAGTCCAAGTACCAGACGATCGAGGAGTTCGTGAAGGACGCGAAGGCGCGCCCGGGCCAGCTCACCGTCGCCGGCACCGGCACCAACTCCGAGGACCACATCTTCACGTACCTGTTCGAGCAGGCCGCCGGCATCAAGGTCAAGTACGTGCCGTTCAACTCCGGCGGCGAGTGCACGACCGCGCTCATGGGCGGCCACGTCGACGCCGGCGTGATGAACCCCAACGAGATCGTCGCCCAGGTCGAGGCCAAGAAGGCCAAGAACCTGGCCGTCGCCGCCAAGAAGCGGCTGGACGACGCCCCCGACCTGCCGACCTTCGCCGAGAAGAAGATGGAGTTCTACTGGGAGCAGATGCGCGGCGTGGTCGGCACCGGCGGCATGCCGCCCGAGGCCGTCAAGTGGTGGGTGGACACGCTCAAGAAGGTGACCGACACGAAGAAGTGGCAGGAGAACTACATCCGGCGGAACTTCCTCACGCCGGTGCAGTGGACGGGCGAGGAGGCCAACAAGTATCTCGACGGCCTCAACGCCAAGTACGTGAAGGCGCTCGGCGACCTCGGGGCCCTGAAGAAGAAGTAGGGCGCCCGTGCGACGGGCCGACCGCGCCGGCGCGATCCTGCTGTTGCTGTTCGGCGTCTGGTTCGCGGCGGTCGCGCTCCGGAACTACACGTACTGGAGCGCGACCGGCCCCGGCGCCGGATTCTTCCCGTTCTGGCTCGGCGTCGCCATGGCGGCGCTCGCCGCGCTGCTGCTCGTGCGGGCCGCGCGCGAGGCGGATCCCGGGCCGGCCTGGGTCCCGCGCGGCCGGGGCGCCGTGCGGTTCCTCGGCGTCCTCGGGGCCAGCGTGGCCTTCGTCGCGCTCATGCCCTGGGTGGGCATGGCGCCCGGGACCGTGCTCTTTCTCGTGGTGATCCTCAAGGCCGTGGAGGGCCACTCGTGGCCGGTGGCGGCCGGCGTCGCCGTCGCCACCGCCGCGGTGAACTGGGCCGTCTTCGCCTTCTGGCTGCGGGTGCCGTTCCCGGCCGGCGTGCTGGGGTTCTGAGCCGCCGTGGACCTCTTCGCCAACCTCGCCCTCGGGTTCTCGATCGCGTTCACGCCGTTCAACCTCACGATGGCCGCGGCCGGGGTGATCCTCGGCACGCTCATCGGGGCGCTGCCCGGCGTGGGCCCCGTCTCGGGCATCGCCCTGCTGCTGCCGCTGACCTTCGGCATGCCGCCGACGTCGGGCATCATCATGCTGGCGGCGCTCTACGCCGGCTCGATGTACGGCGGCACCATCACCTCCGTGCTCATCAACACGCCGGGCGAGGCCGCCTCGGTGGTGACCTGCATCGACGGCCATCAGATGGCGCGGCAGGGTCGGGCCGGCGCCGCCCTCGGCATCGCCGCCATCGGCTCGTTCGTCGCCGGCACCATCGGCGTGGTCCTCCTGATGGGCATGTCGCCCCTGCTGGCGCGGTGGGCGCTGTCGTTCGGCCCGCCCGAGACGTTCGCGCTCATGCTGCTCGGGCTGACGACGGTGACCGGCCTCACCGGCGAGAACGCGCTCAAGGGCTACATCAGCATGGTCCTGGGCCTCATGCTCTCGATGGTCGGCTTCGACCTCATCTCGGGCGACGCCCGCTACACCGCCGGCCTCAACGAGATGCTGGACGGGGTGGACTTCCTGCCGGTGGCCATCGGGCTGTTCGGGCTGGGCGAGGTCCTGGCCGGCGCCGAGCGGGCGGTGCGGATGGAGATCCTCAGCGCGCGCTACGGCCTGCGCGACGTGCTGCCGAGCCTGGCCGACTGGGCGCGCTCGCGCTGGGCGATCGCCCGCGGCACCGTGCTCGGTTTCGTGATCGGCGTGCTGCCGGGCGCCGGCCCGACCATCGCGACGTTCCTCGCCTACTCGCTGGAGAAGAAGGTCTCGAAGCACCCCGAGGAATTCGGCCGGGGCGCCATCGAGGGCGTGGCGGCGCCCGAGTCCGCCAACAACGCCGCCTCGGCCGGCGCGATGGTGCCGATGCTCACGCTGGGCATCCCGGGCTCGGCCACCACGGCGATCATGATGGGCGGCTTGATGATGTGGGGGCTGCGGCCGGGCCCGCTGCTGTTCGAGAAGAACCCCGATTTCGTGTGGGGGCTGATCGCCTCGCTCTACATCGCCAACGTCATGCTGCTGATCCTCAACATCGGCTTCATCCCGGTCTTCGTCCGGGCGCTGCGCATCCCCTACTCGATCCTGATGGCGCTGATCGTGGTGTTCTGCATCACCGGCGCGTACTCGCAGAACAACAAGCTGTGGGACGTCGGCCAGATGCTGGTGTTCGGGGTCGTCGGCTACGGGATGAAGAAGCTCGACTACTCGCCGGCGGCGCTCGTGCTGGCGCTGGTGCTCGGCCCGCTGGCCGAGCGCGCCCTGCGGCAGGCCCTGATCATCTCGGATTCCGGCGTGCTGATCCTCTTCCAGCGGCCGATCTCCGCCGTGCTGACGACGCTGGCGATCGTGGCCGTCGCGGTGCCGGTCGTCCGCGCGGTCCGCCAGGCCGTCGCGGGTCGTGGCCCCACCATGGCCCCGACGCCTCCCAGCACGCGCCAGTGACTCTCGTGAAATCCGGTGACGCCGGGGGTCGGGCGCGGGGGCCGCGGACGCTCGGCCACCGTCGGCGGCCCGCCCGTTGCATTCCCAGCCGTCGGGAGGCCGCCATGCGATCTTCGTTGCTGCTCGACCGCGGGGAGCGCACGTTCGTGGTCGTCTTCGACAAGGGCGACGAGGTGATCGAGGGGCTGACGCGCTTCGCCGGCCAGGAGCGGCTGCGGGCCAGCCACGTGACCGCCATCGGCGCGCTCCGCGACGTCACGCTCGGCTACCTCGACCCCGCCGCGCGGACCTACCGCCAGATCCCGCTGGCCGAGCAGGTCGAGGTGCTCTCCCTGCTCGGCGTCGTCACGCTCGACGGCGAGAAGCCCAAGGTCCACGCGCACATCGTGGTGGGCCGGGCCGACGGCAGCGCCCACGGCGGTCACCTGCTCGAGGGGCACGTGTGGCCGACGCTGGAGGTCGTCGTCGAGGAGTTGCCGCGCCACCTGCAGCGCCGCACCGATCCCGAGACCGGCCTGGCCCTCATCGACCTCGGCGACCGCGCCCGGGCGGCGTGAGCCTCAGAGCCGCCGGGCGAGGACCCTGGCGATCGAGTCGGGCTTGAAGCCGAGCTGCAGGAGCGCCAGGCCCTCGTCGAAGTACTCGCGGTAGCGGGCGACGCGGCCACCCTCCAGCTCGAACAGGCTCATGCCCCGGAAGCGCACGCGGCGGCCGGCGCTGCGGGGGATCGCGTCGGTGACCACGTAGCCGAACGTCCACTCGGCGGCCGCGGCGTCGCCGCGCTCCACGACCGCGTCCATCACCCACGAGTAGTCGCGGCCCTCGCGGAACATCCGCTCGAACATCGCCCGGAGCGCCGCGGCCCCGGTGTGGGCGCCGAAGAACGTGTCGGTGTAGGTCGCGCCCGGAGTGAAGCAGGCCACCAGCGCGCCGACGTCTTGCCGGTTGAACGCCCTCTCGAATTCGCGCACGATGCTCATCGCAGTCACCTCGGGGGAAATGGGGCACGCCCAGGTGTACCACGGGACGCGGCGGTGACGGAGGCGGAGGCGCTGGCGGCGCTGCGCGGCGACGACCGCGCCCGGGTGGCCCGGGCCGAGGCGGCGCTGTGGGCGATGTGGTGCCGCTCCGGCCGGCCCGACCTCGACGCCCGGCTCGCCGAGGCGACCGCGGCCATGGAGGGCCGCGACTTCGCCGGCGCCGAGCGCCGGCTCACCCGGCTGGTCGAGCGCGCGCCCGCGTGGGCGGAGGCGTGGAACAAGCGCGCGACCGTGCGGTACCTCGCCCGCGACTACCGGGGCGCGATCGCCGACTGCGAGGAGACGCTCGCCCGCAAGCCCCACCACTTCGGAGCGCTGTCGGGCCAGGGCCTCTGTCACATGGCGCTCGCGCAATACGGCCCCGCCGCCGCGCTGTTCCGCCGCGCGCTCGCCGTCCACCCGCACCTGGACGCCGTGCGCCAGAACCTGAGAGTGGCGCTGGCCGAGGTCGTCCGCTTCAACTGACCCGCCCGGTGATAGGCTGAGGGCCGCCATGAGCACGATCGATCCCGCCGCGCTGGCCGCCCTGATGACCTCGGCGACGCCGCACGCCGTCCTCGACGTCCGCGAGCGCGGCGCCTACGAGCGGGGCCACGTCTTCCGCACGACCACGCTGCCGCGCCGGCTGCTGGAGTTCCGGCTCGCGACGCTGGTGCCGGCCGCGGGCACGCCGCTCGTCCTGGTCGACGACGGCGGCGGCGGGCTGGCCGGACGGGCCCGGGCGACGGTCGAGGCGATGGGGTACCGCGACGTGCGTGTTTTCGCCGGCGGGCTGGCCGGCTGGCGCGCGTCCGGGCGGCCGGCGGTGCAGGGCGTCAACGTGCCGAGCAAGGTCTTCGGCGAGCGCGCGCTGCACGCGCACAAGACCCCGCAGATCCGGCCGCGCGAGCTGGCCGAGCGCCTCGCTCGCGGCGACGACCTGGTGATCGTCGACTCGCGCACGCCGGAGGAGTACGCGCGCGGCTGCGTGCCGGGCGCCGTCAGCATGCCCGGCGGTGAGCTGGTGTTCCGCATCCTCGAGCTGATCCGGCGCCCCGACCAGCCGATCGTCGTGCACTGCGGCGGCCGCACGCGCTCCTACATCGGCGCCGAGTCGCTGCGCCGCATGGGGCTGCCGAACCCGATCGTCGCGCTCGAGAACGGCACGATGGGCTGGGAGCTCGCCGGCCTCACGCTGGAGCGCGGCGCCGGCCGGTGGGCGCCGGCCGCGACCCCGCGCAGCCGCGCCGCCGCCGCGCTCGTCGCCAAGCGCGTGGCGGCCGAGGACGGCGTGCGCTTCGTGGCGCCCGCGGAGCTACGCGCCCTGCTGGGCCGTCGCGGCGAGCGCAACGTCCACCTGCTCGACGTCCGCACCCGCGAGGAATACGGGGCCGGCCACATCGCCGGCGCCGTGTGGGCCCCGGGCGGCCAGGCCGTGCAGGCCACCGACGAGTACATCGCGGTGCGCGCCGCCACGATCGTCCTGGCGTGCGACGGGTTCGCCCGGGCAACCCTGACCGCCGCCTGGCTGATGCGCATGGGCTTCCCGGATGTCGTGGTGCTGGCCGGCGGCCTGCCGGCGTGGACGGAGGGCGGCGGCGAGCTGGAGACCGGCCATCCGGAGCCGGAGCCGTTCGGCCTGGAGGCCGCGCGGGCCACGGTGACCGCCGTCCGCCCGGGCGACCCGGGCGACCTGCTCGTCATCGACGTCGACCAGAGCGACGCCTACGCGCGCGGCCACGTGCCCGGCGCGCTGTGGGTGTGTCGCAGCCGGCTGGAGGATCGCATCGCGACGCTGGCCCCCGACCGCGCGCGCCCGATCCTGACGACGTGTGGCGACGGCCGCGCCTCGACGCTGGCGGCGGCGACGCTGGCCACCCTCGGCCACGCCGCCCGCGTCCTCGACGGCGGCACGCGAGCATGGGAGGCCGCCGGTCGCCCCCTCGAGCGCGGCGCCACCCACCTGGCCGACGAGCCCGACGACGTCGTCCCCAAGTCCTACGAGCGCGGCCGCCCGGCGATGGAGGCTTACCTGGCCTGGGAGGAAGCCCTCGACGACGAAGGGACGAGCCCGAATCGGCTCATCCCGGACTGATTCGAGTGCGCCCGGGTCCCGCGAGGAAGTCCATGTAGAGAAGTTCGGACCAGCTACCACTGCTGCGCTTGGGCGCCATCGCGCGCATCAACATCTGAGCGTATCGCTGCAGATACGTGAGCTTGTCGAGAGTCCATCGACCGGACACACGCGCCGGCAGGCCATCCGAGGTCCGAGCGGTTACCCCATCGCCGGACGCGGCACCCGTGAACTTTGCGACACCGCGGGCATGCCGTCCCAGGTCCTTCCGTCGAGCACGCGCCCGCCGGTCCTTGGCGTCCGCCCTCCCCACTGCTTGAAGAAGAACGGCACGCCCGCAGCGACGCACTGGTCTCGAATCTGCAGAACCCAGTCCGGGTGCATGGGGCGGCGGCCGCCACCACTTTCACCCCCCACGATGACCCAGTCGACGCCTTCGAGCGGCAGCCCCGGTATCGGGCCCAAGAGAGGTTCGATGGACAGGAACCGCACCGCCGCGGGTACTCGTCGCAGATCGCGTACTCGGCCGACGTAGCCACTGCTCTCCACTGACACGCCCTGCCAGATATTGGGCGCCCACGGCAGCGAAGCGCCGAGCATTGCCAGGCGCCTGCTTCGCTTGGTCAGCACCTGAAACACGTGATGTGGTGCCGAGCCCATGACCTCGAAGACCCGTCGGATGAACCCCTCCGGCACCGCTTCATGGAACAGATCACTCATGCTGTTGACGAAGATCCGCTTCGGCCGCCGCCAGCGAAGCGGCAGCGTCAGCTGATCCTCATGCAGCGTCACCGCGAACCCGCGGCGATATCGAGGATTGCCCATTGCCTGCAAGCGAGCGGCGAGGCGTTCCGCGTAGCAGTGCTTGCATCCCGGACTGATCTTGGTGCAACCCGTGACAGGGTTCCACGTCGCGTCGGTCCATTCGATTCCGCTCTGCTCACTCATCCGTTCGGCCGCCAGATTAACCCACGAGACGCGCACGGTCAGCGTCTTTGATCGGAGACGGTTCATGTACCGGCGAACGTTCGAACGCGTCGTTTCGGCCGTGGCGACGTATACTTCAGACGCCATGGCAATCCTGATGGAGTCCGTCGTCACGACCGAGTGGCTCGCCGGGCAGCTGGGCGCCCCCGACCTGCGCGTGGTGGATGGCACCTGGCACATGCCGCAGCTCGAGCGGGACGCCTGCGCGGAATTCGAGACGGCCCACATCCCCGGCGCGGTGTTCTTCGACATCGACGCGATCGCCGACCACCGCACCGGCCTGCCCCACATGCTGCCGGGCGCCGCGGAGTTCGCGGCGGCCGCCGGCGCGCTCGGCATCGGCGGCGGCGACCGGGTGGTCGTCTACGACGTCCGCGGCGTGGTGAGCGCCGCCCGCGTGTGGTGGACCTTCCGGGCGTTCGGCCACGACGCGGTGGCGGTGGTGGACGGCGGCCTGAAGAAATGGCGCACGGAAGCGCGGCCGGTCGAGAGCGGCGCGCCGAAGCCGGCGCCTCGCCACTTCCAGGCGCGCCTGCGTCCCGAGCTGGTGCGCGACCTCGACGCCATGCGCGCCAATCTCGGCAGCCGCGCCGCCCAGGTGCTCGACGCCCGCAGTGCGGGGCGCTTCGCCGGCACCGAGCCCGAGCCCCGCCCGGGCCTGCGCGGCGGCCACATCCCCGGCAGCCTCAACCTGCCCTACGAGACGCTCTACCGGCCCGAAGGCACGCTGAGATCGCCCGACGAGCTGCGCGGCGCCGTGCAGGCCTCCGGGGTGGACCTCGGACGGCCGATCGTGACCACGTGCGGCTCCGGCGTCACCGCCTCGGTGCTGGCCCTCGCCCTGCACCTGCTCGGCCGGCCGGACGTCGCGGTCTACGACGGCTCCTGGAGCGAGTGGGGCGGCCGGGCGGACACTCCGATCGAGACCTGAAGGGAGGCGATCACCGGGGCACGGTGGGGTGCCACGGGCCCTGGACCGTCGTCGCCTCGCCCTCGCCCGGCCAGGGCGGCATCGTGACGCCGACCGCGGCGAGCGGCTGGGGACCGAACGAGCGGAACTGAAAGTGCGTTTCGAGCGGGATCGTGAGGCAAACGCCGGCCTCGACCACGACGATCTGCTCGCGCGCGCCCTGCCGCCGCCACATCTCCCCGCGCCCCGAGACGAACAGCCAGATCTCCTCGACCGTCCGATGCGTCACCGCCGTCGAGGTCTGCCCCGGCGGCAGCTCGAAATGCGCCATCCCGCCGCCCTCCAGGCTCAGCAGCACGCGAACGTCGGATCCGTCCGGCGCGACGGCCGTTCTCGTGACCGGCACGCGCATCGTCCCGAACACGGGTCGCCCTCCACCCGGCGCGTCACCCGCGATGTCAGCGCGCCCCGTTCGGGTCGACGAGGGCCAGGATCTTGCCGATCATGTCGTGCAACACATCGGCGGGCACGCTGGCGACGCGGCGGGCTTTTCGCACGCGCCAGTCCAGGCTCTTGACCTGATCCGCCAGGATCGCCCCCTCGACCCCAAGCCCGGACGGCAGAAGCACCTCGAAGGGATAGCCCTTCACCTGGGAGGTGACCGGACAGCAGAGGGCCAGGCCGACCCGGCGGTTGTATGAAGCAGGAGAGATGACCACCGCGGGACGATGGCCAGCCTGTTCGTGGCCCGCTTGCGGGTTGAAGTGGAGCCAGACGAGATCCCCGCGCGCGGGCACGTACGCGGCCACTACCAGGCCTCGCGACCGACCGCCTTACCCGTCGAGATCTCGCCGTGCAGATTTCGCGGGGTGACCTTCCGAAGGAGGGCGCGCAGGGCGTACCTCCGGACTCGGAGCGGACGAACCAGCAGCCGACCGTCCTCGACCGACAGATCGACCGTCGCCCCCGCCTCGACCTGGGCCTCGGTTGCGAGCGATCGTGGGATCCGCAGCCCGAGGCTGTTACCCCATTTTTGGATCCTCGTCTGCATCAGACCTCCCGGATATACAATGAATACACGCCACGACCGTTCGTGGTCAAGCGCGCCTTCGTCGTCGGCCCGCCACGCCCCGTATCCGGAACCATTCGGTGCGGCCGGCGCGTCAGCGGCGGCGCCACCACCAGGCCAGCGCGGCCAGGCCGGCCAGCCCGGCCCCGCCCTGGAGGAAGAACGCCGTCGACACCCCCCAGGCCTCCGAGATGGCGCCCACGCAGAACGCGCCGATCGGGAAGGAGCCGCCCCAGACCAGCGTGTAGAGGCTCATCATGCGGCCGCGCAGCTCGTCGGGGGCGGCGAGCTGCAGGCGGGTGTTGCAGCTGGCCACCAGCACCAGGCCGAAGAAGCCGGTCGCGAACAGCAGCGGCGCGGCCATCCACACGTGGCGCGCGGCCGAGAGCGAGAGCAGGCCGGTCAGCGCCAGCGCGGCGGCGCCGGCCATCGCGCGGAGCGGGGGCGGCCCCGGCGCGCTCCGGAAGCCGACGGTGAGCGCCCCCGCCACCGCCCCCACGCCGAGCGAGGCCATCAGGAAGCCGAAGCCCTCGGCGCCGAGGCCGAGCACGTTGCGGGCGAGGAGCGGGACGTAGACCGTGAAGTTGAAGATGGTGATGCTGACGACGAACAGCAGGCCCAGCACCAGGCGGATCACCGGCGTGCGCGCGGCGTAGCGCACGCCCTCGGCGATCTCCTGCGCCATGGTCGTCCCCCGTCGCGGGGCGGCGGCGCCGCGCGCGGGCAGCCGCGCCAGCGCGGCGGCCACCACCAGGATGCCGGCGGCATTGACGACGAAGGCGGGGACGACGCCGAAGCGGGCGATGAGCAGGCCTCCGACCGCCGGCCCCACGATGCGGGCGGCGTTGAAGGCGGCCGAGTTGAGCGCGACGGCGTTGACGAGGTCGACCTTGCCCACCAGCTCGGCCATCAGCGACTGCCGCGCGGGCCCGTCGAGCGTCTGCGCCAGGCCCGCCAGCACCGCCACCACGCCCACGTGCCAGTAGCGCACCTGGCCGGAGGCGACCAGGCCGGCCAGCGCCAGGGCAAGGAGGGCCAGCGTGAGGTTCGTGGCCACCAGCACGCGGCGCTTGGGCAGCCGGTCGGCGATGGCGCCGCTGACGACCGAGAAGAGCAGGATGGGGCCGAACTGCAGGGTGCCGATGAGCCCCAGCCGCAGGGGCGAGTCGGTGAGCTGCAGCACGAGCCACGACTGGGCGACCGTGTGCATCCAGCCCGAGACCAGGGCCACCAGCTGGGCCAGGAAGAACCGGCGATAGTCGGGGTGGTTGAGGGCGCGGAGACCGCTCGGAAAGATCATGGGGCCCGCCGTAGAATAGCCGGGCCATGACCGTGGGCCGCAGATGAAGATCGGCCGCGCCGTCGTCCACCCCCTCCGGTTGCCGCTGGCGCGACCGCTCAAGACCTCCATCCACGACATCCGCGCGGTGGACACCGTGCTGGTCGAGCTGCAGGCGGACGGCGGCGCCGTGGGAAGCGGCTACTGCTTCGCGTTCGGCGAGCGCCGGGCGCGCGCGCTGCAAGCGCTGGTCGAGGACCTGGCGCCGATCTACGAGGGCCAGGACGCGACGGCCACCCGCGCGCTGTTCGACCGGGCCTGGCGCTCGATCAACTTCCTCGGCCACTCGGGCGTCGCCGTCATGGCGCTGGCGGCCCTCGACACCGCGTGCTGGGACCTGGCCGCCCAGGCCGCCGGCCTGCCGCTCTGGCGCCTGCTGGGCGCCGCGACCAACCGCGTGCCGGCCTACGCCTCCAGCGGGCTCTGGCTCGACCGCTCGGTGGACGAGCTGGTGGCCGAGGCGCGCGCGTTCGTGGCGGCCGGCCATCGCGCGATGAAGATGCGGCTGGGGCGCTCGCACGACGAGGACCTGGCCCGCGCCCGCGCGCTGCGCGCCGCGCTGGGACCCCAGGTGCGCCTGCTGGCCGACGTCAACCAGGGGTGGGACGAGGCGACGGCGATCCGGACCGGGCGCGCGCTGGAGGAGATCGGCCTCCACTGGCTGGAGGAGCCGCTCCCCTACGAGGACCTCGAGGGCGCGGCCCGCGTGGCCGCGGCGCTCGACACGCCGATCGCCTCCGGCGAGACCGAGTACGGCTGGCTCGGCATGAAGCGCTACCTGGACGCGCGGGCGGCCGACGTCCTCATGCCGGACCTGCAGCGCATGGGCGGCATCACCGGCTACCTGAAGGCGGTGGACCTCTGTCAGGCGTACCAGACGCCGGTGTCCTCGCACCTGTTCACGGAGGTCTCGGGCCCGGTGCTGGCGGCGGCGCCGCACGCCGGGCTGCTCGAGCACATGGACTGGTGGCAGGAGCTGTTCGAGGACCGGCTGCCGATCGTGGAGGGGGCCGTCGTGCTCCCCGAGCGGCCGGGGATCGGGCTCGGCCTGAGGCGCGCGGCGCTGGCGAGGTTCCGCGCGTGAGGCTGGGGCGCCTGTTCACGCAGAGGGTCGGCCTGCGGCGGGCGGCTGCGATCATCTTCGCGCTGGTGGCCGTGGTGCCGATGCTCGCGGTCCTGCCGCTGCTCCACTCCGCCGGCCTGCTGGCCAGCCCGCACACCCAGATCGCCCTGCTGCTCGCGATCTTCCTGGCCCTGCTCGGCTACGTCATCCTGCGCCGGCTCACCGACGAGGTCGCCAGGCTGGCCGAGGGGTTCGCGCAGCCGGGGGCCGGCGGCGCTGCGGCGCCGCCGACCACGGCGGTGGTGCCGGGCCTCGGCCGCGTCACCGAGATCGGCCAGATCGGCGACGCGTTCGGGCGGATGCTGGGCGACCTGCGCAGCTCGACCGACCGTCTCGAGGACCTCGTCTTCAAGCTCAGCACGCTCAACGAGGTCGTCGAGCTGGCCGCGCGCATCCCGCAGCTGCAAGACCTGCTCGCGCTCGTGCTCGAGCGCACGATGCGCACGGTGCGGGCGACGATCGGCTCCATCATGCTGCTCGACCACGACCGCCAGGTCCTGCGCGTGGTGGTGACCCGCGGCCTGCCCGACGGGGTGGCGGGAGCCGCCGAGGTGCCGGTGGGCGAGGGCGTCGCCGGCAAGGTGGTGCAGCTCGGCGAGGCGGTCCTGGTCGAGGACATCACGGCCGACCCGCGCTTCGGCAAGCCCAGCGATCCCAGGTACGGCTCGGGGGCGTTCATGTGCCTGCCGGTGCGCGTGGAGGACCGCATCATCGGCGTGGTCAACCTCGCCAAGAGCGCGGTGGCCGCGCCCTCGCCGGCCTTCAGCCCCACGGATCTGCAATTCCTCAACACGCTCATGACCCACATCGCCTACGCCGTCGACAACGCCCGCCTCCTGCAGGAGGCGCAGCTGTCGACCACCCGCCTGCGCCGGGCCATGGAAGACCTGCACACGACGCAGACCCGCGTGGTGGAGGGCGCGACGCTGCGCGCGGTGGGCCAGATGGCCTCCGGCATGGCCCACCACGTCAACAATCTGCTGGCCGTCATCTCGGGCCGCACGCAGCTGCTGCTGGCGCGCGTCACCGCGCCCGAGATCCGGCGGCCGCTGGAGGTCGTGCAGCGCGCCACCTTCGACGCCGCCGAGGTCGTGCGCCGCGTGCTGGGGTTCACGGTGGTGCAGGCGGTGGCGGCCACCGCGCCCGTCGACCTCGACGAGATCGTGCGCGAGGTGGTGGAGCTGACCCGACCGCGCTGGCGCGACGAGGCGCAGATCCGCTCGCTCGCCATCGACGTGCGCCTGGAGCTGGGCGGCGTCCCCCGCGTGGCCGGCGAGGCGGCGGGGCTGCGCGAGGTCGCGATGAACCTGCTCTTCAACGCCATCGACGCCCTCAAGGAGGGCGGCACGATCCGTGTCTCGACCTGGGCGGCCGACGACTGGGTCTACTGCGCGATCGCCGACGACGGCGTCGGCATGAGCGACGAGGTGCGGCGCCGCGCGTTCGAGCCCTTCTTCACCACCAAGGGCCCGCAGGGCACCGGGCTGGGGCTGAGCGTCGCCCACACCATCGTGCAGCGCCACCGCGGCGAGCTGAGCCTGCGGCCCAACGACGGCGGCGGCACCGTCGTCACGCTGCGCCTGCCCCGGGCCACGCCCGGCGCGTCCGGGACCGAGGAGGTCCCGACCGCGCCGGGACCCCCGTTGCGGGTGCTCGTCATCGACGACGAGGCGTCGGTGCGCGAGGCGCTCGCCGACACGCTGGTGGACGAGGGCCACACGGTGGTCCAGGCCGCCAGCGGCGAGGAGGGGCTGGCCCGCCTGGCCGAGGGCACCGCGGTCGACGTCGTCGTCACCGACCTCGGCATGCCGGAGATGACGGGCTGGGACGTCGCCCGTACCGTGCGGATGCAGCACCCGGGGCTGCCGGTCGGCCTCGTCACCGGGTGGGCGGTGGCGCTCGAGCTGGGCGACGACGAGCGCCGCGCCGTCGACTTCGTCATCGCCAAGCCCTACACGATCGAGGCCCTGCGGGCGGCGCTGGCCGGCATCCCGCCGCGGGCCTGATCCGCGCGGCGGAGAACGCGCGGCGTGAGCGACGGGCATTCGGCGCGGCAGTGGGACGCCGAGTACCGCCGGGGCCGCTACGCCGGCGAGCCACCGCTGTCCTTCACCGGCACGATCCTGGACGTGCTCGCGCGCCGCGGCGTGGCGCGGGACGCCCCCGGCCTCTACGTCGGCTGCGGCAACGGCCGCAACTGGGCCCCGCTCGCCGACGCCGGGCTGACCCTGTGGGGTCTCGACGTCTCGGCCGAGGCGTTGCGCCAGCTGGCCGCGCGCCGACCCGCCCAGGCCGGCCGCCTCCTGCTCGGCGACTTCCGCGACTTCCAGCCGCCCACGGCGTTCGCCTACCTCATCGCGATCCAGGTGTTCCAGCACGGCGCCCAGGCCGATGCCGCCGCCTACTTCCGCCGCGCCGCCGGGTTGCTGGCGCCGGGCGGGCTGCTGTTCGTCCGCGTGAACGCGGCGAGCACCCAGGTCTTCCACCGGCACGCCGTCGTCGACGAGAACCCCCGCGGCGGGTTCAGCGTGCAGTACCTCGAGGGGCCCAAGCAGGGCCTGGCGGTCCACTTCTACGCGCGGGCCGAGCTGGACGCGCTCACCCGGGCGGCGTTCCGCTGCGTGCAGCCGCCACGCGAGGAGATCATCCACCGGGCGCCGCCCCGGTGGGGGTTCTGGGCGCAGTGGGAGGCCGTCTACGAACGGCGGTGAGGCGTCAGCGCGGGCGGGCCGGCGGCGCCGGGCCCGCCGCGCCGTCGGGCCTGACGTCGCCCACGTGCAGCTCGAGGCGTCCGGTGGGCGTCTTGAGCACCACGTGGCGGTCGCCGATCGTCTCCACGATCGCGTCGCCGACGGGGTCGCCCACCGCGTAGCGGCGGACCTGCTTCGTGGCGGGATCGAAGATGTAGGCGTGCGCCTGCTCGTCGAGCACGATGATGCCCCGGACGGCCGGCCCCGCCGGCACGGCCTTCGGCGCCGGCGCCGCCTTTACCTCGGCCGCGGGTTTCGGCGCCGGCACGGGCTTCGGCACCGGCTCGGGTCTGGGCGCGGTCACGGGCTTGGGCGCGGGGACGGTCTGCACGCGGCCCTCCCGGGACAGCACGATCCGCAGCCCCTCACGGTCCTGCTCGATCGTGTAGGCCACCTTGCGCCGCAGCTCGATCACCAGGCGCGCGGCGCCCTTGCGGAACTGGCTGCCCCGCAGCTCGCGCACGGGATCGATGCCCACCGGCACCGGGCTGGCGGACCACTTGTAGGCCGTGTTCTCGAAGTCGAGCACGAGGCGCCACGGGCTGTCGATCAGGTCGCTCTGGTACTTCGCCGGGCGGCTCAGCCGCACCCACACCTCGACGGCCGCGTCGCGCTCGATCACGGCCGCCTCGCTCAGCTCCGAGGGCTCGGCCTGGGCGCCGGCGATCCGCGCCAGCCCCAGGGCGAGACCGACCGCCAGCGCCCCGGCGGCGAGCGCCGCCCTCAGCGGCCGGCCGCCAGCGGGTAGAGCCGCGCGCAGTTGTCCCACAGGATCTTGGCCTTGGTCTTGTCGCTCACGCCCTCGAGCGCGACGAACTCGTTCATCGCGTCGGGGAAGAGCCCGTCGGAGTGCGGGTAGTCCGTGGACACCACGATGTTGTCGTCGCCCACGGCTTCCACCACCTGGCGCAGCACCTTCTCGTCGGCGTCGGTGGCCACGTAGCACTGCCGGAAGAAGTACTCGCTGGGGCGGGCCGAGATCCTCACGTCGGAGCCGGGGCCGAACTTCTCCCACGCCTCGTCCAGCCGCCACAGCCACCACGGCAGCCAGCCGCACGTGCCCTCCAGGAAGGCGCAGCGCAGCCCGGGATGGCGCTCCAGCACGCCGCCGGCGGCCAGGCTGGCGAAGGCCAGCATCAGCTCCATCGGGTTGCGGGCGGCGCTGCCGATGAGGCGGCCGTTGGGATGGTCGAGCAGGCGGCGCGCAATGTCGTCGCGCAGCGACGACTGGCCCGTGGGATGGAAACCGACCGGCACGCCCAGCTCCTCGACCGCGCTCCAGAGCGGCTCCAGCTCGGGGTCGTGCACGTGGCGCCCGTTGATCGGGTTGGGGTTGCCGATCACGGCGACGGCGCCCAGCTCGCGCACGGCCCGCCGCGCCTCCGCCACTGCCGAGGGCACGTCGTGGAAGGCGACCTGGGCGGCGAACTTCAGCCGCTCGGGGTCGCGCGCGCAGTAGTCGCGGGTCCAGTCGTTGTGGGCGCGCGCGAGCGCGGCGGCCACCCGGGGGTCGAGGTCGTCGTGCATGAGCACCTGGCGCCCGCGGGTGCCGTAGAGGACCGCCACGTCGATCCCCTCGATGTCCATCGCCGCCAGGTGCGACTCGGCGTCGTAGCCGCGGGCCATCGCCACCGCGTTGTGCGGGTGCTTGGCCACCGTGCGACGGTGCAGGTCGGCCCCCGCCGCCGCCGAGGCCGGCCGCACGGTCATCTCACCGATGGTCAGCTCCCCCACCCGGATCGTCGGCTGGTTGGGCGCCCGCTCGCCGCCGCGCGTGAAGGTGGGCGCGAACTTCCGGAACGGCTCGGCCAGGTACGTCGTCCACAGGTCGTCCGGCTCCATCGTGTGCAGGTCGCTGTCCATGATGCGGAAGCCGCGCTTGGCCATGCCACCCTCCCGTCCGCGGTCGGCGGGTCCCGTCCGCGCCGGACCGTCGTCGCGCGTATCTTAACGCGGCAGGCGTGCGACTGGGCCTCTTCGAAATTTCGAACCGAGGGGAGCCGCGCGTGTTTGACCCGCTCTGGACCCGCGCCTACACTGTGCCCACACTCAGCAGCGCGCAGACAGGAGCACGACGAGCATGTGCCTGGCCATCCCCGGCAAGGTCATCGAGGTCTTCGAGGACCGTGGGCTTCGCATGGGGCGCGCCGACTTCGGCGGGACCATCCGCAAGGTCTGTCTCGAGCACCTGCCGGAGGCGGAGCTGGGCGACTACGTCCTCGTCCACGTCGGCTTCGCGCTGAGCCGGGTCGATCCGGAGGAGGCCGAGCGGACCTACCGGTTCCTCGAGGAGCTGGGCCAGCTCGGGGAGCTGCAGGCGCCGGAGGCCGAGCCGTGAAGTACCTCGACGAGTACCGCGACGGGCGGGTGGCGGCGAAGATCCTGGGCGAGATCCGCCGCGTGACGACCCGGCCGTGGACGCTGATGGAGGTGTGCGGCGGCCAGACGCACTCGATCGTGAAGCACGGGGTGGACCGCCTGCTGCCGCCCGAGATCGAGCTGGTGCACGGCCCCGGCTGCCCGGTGTGCGTCACGCCGCTGGAGCAGATCGACAAGGCCCACGCCATCGCCGCCCGCCCCGGCGTCGTCTTCACCTCGTTCGGCGACATGCTGCGGGTGCCCGGCTCGCACACCGACCTGCTCCGCCTGAAGTCGGCCGGCGCCGACGTCCGCGTCGTGTACGCGCCGCTCGACGCCGTCCGGATCGCCCAGGACAACCCCGGCCGCGAGGTCGTGTTCTTCGCGATCGGCTTCGAGACGACGGCGCCCGCCAACGCCCTGGCCGTCACCCGGGCCCGCGCGCTCGGCGTGACCAACTTCACGCTGCTCGTCTCCCACGTCCTCGTTCCGCCCGCCATCGCGGCCGTGCTCCAGTCGCCCGGCAACCGCGTGCGCGGGTTCCTCGGGCCCGGTCACGTCTGCACGGTCATGGGCACGCGCGAGTACGAGGCGATCGCCCGCCACTACGCGATCCCGATCGTGATCACCGGCTTCGAGCCCGTCGACCTGCTCGATGGCATCCTCCGCACGGTGCGGCGGCTCGAGGCGGGGGCGCCGGGCGTGGAGAACCAGTACTCGCGCGTGGTGAGCCCGGGCGGCAACGCCGCCGCCCAGGGGCTGATCTGGTCGGCCTTCGAGGTCTGCGACCGCAAGTGGCGTGGCATCGGGACCATCCCGAAGTCGGGCCTGCGCCTGCGCTGGGAGCTCCGCGAGCACGACGCCGAGCGCCGCTTCGAGGTCGGCGCGCTGGAGACCCACGAGCCGGCCGCCTGCATCAGCGGGCAGATCCTGCGCGGCCTCAAGAAGCCCCACGACTGCCCGGCCTTCGGCACCGAGTGCACGCCGGCGACCCCCCTCGGCGCCACGATGGTGTCGGCCGAGGGCGCCTGCGCCGCCTACCACGCCTACGGCCGCCGCCGGGGCGAGCCCGTTTCCGTGCCATGAAGGACGCCATCCTGCGCAAGGCGCGCGAGAGCGCGGACGTCAAGGAGCAGTTCTTCCGGGCGGAGGCCGACCGCATCGAGGCGCTGGCCCGCGCCATGGCCGCGGCGTTCGCGCGCGGCGGCCGGCTCCACGTCATGGGCAACGGCGGCGGCGCCACCGACGCCCAGCACGTGGCCGTGGAGTTCTGCCACCCGATCGTCGAGAAGCGCCGGCCCCTGCCCGCGGCCGCGCTGACCACCGACACCGCGCTCCTCACGGCGATCTCGAACGACCGCGACTTCGCCCGGGTCTTCGGCGACCAGCTCCGCACCCTCGCCCGCCCGGGCGACATGGCCCTCGCGCTCAGCACGAGCGGGCAGTCGCCGAACCTCGTGCACGGCCTGGGGGTGGCCCGCGAGCTGGGCCTGCTCACCATCGCCTTCACGGGCAAGGACGGCGGGCGGCTGGCGGCCCTGGCCGACCATGCCTTCGTGGTCCCCTCGTTCAGCATCCACCGGATCCAGGAGACGCACGTGACGCTCTATCACGTCGTCTGGGACCTGGTCCACGTCGCCCTCGGAGAAGACGATGTCCTCTGACGCCGCCGCGGCGTTCGCCCCGGCCTGTCCGGCGCCGCTGGCCGGCGGCGACCGCATCCTGCTCGGCCACGGCAGCGGCGGCACGATGACGGCCGAGCTCATCGCGCGCCGCTTCCTGCCGGCGTTCCGCAACGAGTATCTGGAGGCGCTCGACGACCAGGCGGTGGTGACGGTGAACGGGTCGCGGCTGGCCTTCACGACCGACGCCTACGTCGTCACGCCGCTGTTCTTCCCCGGCGGCGACATCGGCGCGCTGGCCGTCAACGGCACCGTCAACGACCTCGCCACCGCCGGCGCCCGGCCGCTCTACCTGAGCGCCGCCTTCATCCTCGAGGAGGGCTTCGCCCTGGCCGACCTCGACCGCATCGTCGCCTCGATGCAGGCGGCGGCCGCGTCGGCCGGCGTCCTGCTCGTGACGGGGGACACCAAGGTCGTCGACCGCGGCAAGGCGGATGGCTGCTTCATCACCACCACCGGCGTCGGCCTGGTCGAGCACGGCCAGCGGATCTCCGCCGACCGGGCCCGGCCGGGGGACGCGGTCATCCTGAGCGGACCGATCGCCGACCACGGCGTGGCCATCATGGCGGCGCGGGCGGACCTGGGGCTGGAGACGCCGGTCGCGAGCGACACCGCCGCGCTCCACCGGCTCGTCCTCGACGTGCTGGCCACCGGCGCCGAGGTCCACTGCCTGCGCGATCCCACCCGCGGCGGGGTGGCCACCGCGCTGAACGAGATCGCCCGGCGATCGACGGCCGGGATCGTCCTCGACGAGGCGGCCATCGCCGTCCGCGAGCCGGTCCGCGGCGTGTGCGAGCTGCTCGGCCTGGACCCGCTGTACGTGGCCAACGAGGGCAAGCTGCTCGCGATCGTCCCCGCCGCCGACGCCCCGCGGGTCGTCGGCGCCATGCACCGGTATCCGGAAGGCCGCGGGGCCCGCGTCGTCGGCGAAGTCGTCGAGGATCCCACCGCGCTCGTGAGCCTGAGGACGACGGTGGGCGGACGGAGAATCGTGGATATGCTGCAGGGAGAGCAGCTCCCGCGTATCTGCTAGCCGGAGGAGATCCGATGGCCGTTGTCGCGCACGAGGTCGTCAAGGGCGGCCAGCCGCCGGTCGCCGAGGAGCGGCCGGAGACCCGGCGCGGGCGGCTGCCCCTGGGACCGATCAAGACGATCCACGTCTACTGGCTGGCCGGGATGAGCTGCGACGGCTGCACCATCTCGGTGGCCGGCGCCACCAACCCCGGCATCGAGGGGCTGCTGGCGGGGACGGTCCCCGCCATGCCCAAGATGATCCTGCACCACCCGGTGCTGTCGCCCGAGGCGGGCGCGGAGTTCGTCAAGCCGTTCCGCGAAGCCGCCGAGGGCACGCTGGGCGCCCCCTACGTCGTCGTCTTCGAGGGCTCGGTCGCCGACGAGCGCATCGCCGAGCGCACGGGGGGCTACTTCTCGGCGATGGGCGTCGAGTCGATCGGCGAGGGCGAGGGCACGCATCCGGTGCCGACGGCCACCTGGCTGAAGCGGATGGCGCCCAACGCCGCCGCGACGATCGCCATCGGGACGTGCGCCACCTGGGGCGGGGTCCCGTCGGCCGAGGGCAATCCCACCGGCGCCATGAGCCTCATGGATTTCCTCGGCAAGGACTACCGCAGCGCGTTCGGGCTGCCGGTGATCAACGTCCCTGGCTGCGCGCCCCAGGGCGACAACTTCACCGAGACGGTCTTCGCGGTGCTGCTCTTCCTCCAGGGGCTCGGCCCGCTGCCGACCTTCGACGAGCTGGGCCGGCCGGCGTGGCTGTTCCGGGAGACCGTGCATCAGGGTTGTACGCGCGCGGGGTACTACGAGGAGGGGATCTTCGCGCGGCGGTACGGCGATCCCGAATGCCTGGTGGAGATCGGCTGCTGGGGCCCGGTCGTCAACTGCAACATCGTCGTGCGCGGCGCCATCAACCACATGGGCGGCTGCATGAAGGCCGGCGGCATCTGCATCGGCTGCACCATGCCGGGCTTCCCCGACAAGTTCAGCCCGTTCTACAAGACGCCGCCCGGCGCGATCTTCTCGACCTTCGCGGCGCGCGGCGTGGGCGGCGTGGTCCGCCGCCTGCGCCGGCTCTCCAACCGGGAGGCCAACCGCGAGCACCGCTGGGACGTCCTCGACGACGTCCCCAGCGGCTGGGCCCACGTGCCCGCGCAGACGCTGACCGACCGGGCGATCAAGTTCTTCTACACCAAGTGGCAGCAGATGGGCTCCAAGAAGCCCGGCCGGCCGCCGGGCGAGCAGGACCGCTTCTGGGGCGTCGACCGGCCCGGCTACCGCAAGGACTACCTGGACGAGAGCGCGGGCCGCGAGGACCGGCATGACCGGCGCTGAGCTGTGGGCGGCGTGGCGGCTGTGGATGCTCGTCGGGGGCGCCGTCGTCCTGGTGGCGGCGGCGCTGCTGGTCACGATCTGGCTGACGGCGCGCCGCATCGCCGCCCACGCGGCGCGGGCGCTGCGGGCGGCGGAGGCCATCCGCGACAACACCCGGGCGATCTGGGAGCTGCAGACGACCAACGAGGTGGCCGAGCAGATCCGCGACACCGTTTGTGACATCGAGACGAAGGCCACCAAGCTCGTCGAGGCGCTGGAGAGCCACGCCGCCGCCGGCGGCCGGCGGTAGGAGGGCGGGATGACCGAGGTCGGCGCCGACACCATCCAGCAGATGTGGACCGTCACCCTCGTCGTCTACGGCGTCGTGCTCGTCGTGGTGGCCGGGCTCCTGGCGCTGATCCTGGGCGCCGCCCGCCAGGTGCTGGCCCGCGTCGCGGCGATCTGGACGGTCGGCCAGCAGGTCGCCAACCACACCATCCACATCGCCCTGCTCGACACCACCGTCCACGTCGCCGGCGAGATCCTCGAATCCGCCCGGGGCATCGTCGCCGCCACCGCCGCCCTGAAGGCGCACGCCGAGCGCTGCCCGGGCTGCCCGGCCTGCGTGCTGGGCCCGGAGACGTCGCGATGAACCCGTTCGTGGTGCTGGCGGTGCTCTCGGTCGTGGGCGTGGCCGCCCTGTTCGTCGCGCTGGCGCTCTTCCTGCGGGGGATCGACCGGACGCTGGAGGAGATCGGCGGGCCCGCCACGCGCTTCGTGACGCCGGCGAACTACCTGGCCAAGATCCGCCTCGGCGTGCGGGCCATCGAGCGGCAGACCGACGCGCTGGCGCCCCACGTGACGAAGCTCAACGGCGGCCTCGGCGCCATCCGCGACGGGCTCCGGGCGATCGACGCCAACCTGGCCGGCGTGATCGCCGCGGTCTCGCGCCAGGCGCGCGGATGAGCCCGGGGCAGGCCGTGATCCCCGACGCGGTCTACACGATCTGGTGGATCGGCCTGATCGTCACGCTGGTCGTGTTCGTCCCGCTCGCGGTGTACTCGCTCCACCGCACCTGGCGCTCGGCCCGCTCCATCCAGCGGTACGCCGCCGAGGCTCTGCAGGCGGCGGCCGGCATCGAGCGCAACACGCGCAACGTCGCCGCCCTGGACGACACCATCGCCATCGCCACCGACATGCTCGGCGCGGCGGGCGCCGTGGAGCGCAAGCTCGACACGGTGGCCGGAGTGCTGGAGGAGCGGTGCCGGTGAGGAGGCGCGGATGCTGCTCCCGCTGACATTGATCACGGTCGCGCTGGTGGTGCTCGCCCTCGCCGGCTATCTCATCGCCATCGCCTGGGCGCTGCTCGACACCCGCCGCAGCGTGGCCGCCATCGCCGACGGGCTGGAGGCCGTCCGCGACCACACGGGGCCGCTGCCGGAGACGCTCACCACCATCAACGGCGCGCTGGGCGCACTGCTCGGCGGGCTGGAGTCGGCCGACCGCCACGTGGGACGGGCGGCGCGCGTCTTCGGGCTTCACTGACACGGAGAGAGCCCCCCATGTGCTTCAAGAACCTCCCGATCGAGTTCGACGCCCAGGGCAAGCCGTACCTCCGCGCGGGCGTGGCGAATCCCTACGCGCCCACCAGCGCCGGACCCCGCGGGGCGCCGGCCCAGCTCACCGCCGAGCGGGTCGAGAAGCTGCTCGAGCGCAACGGCTACATCAAGGACCTCGACTTCGACCCGGTCACCCGCGTGGCCGGCGCGCTGGCCTTCCACACCGTGGCCGACTTCCAGGCGCGCAAGGTGATCGAGGCCCGCTCGGTGGCCACGCTCTTCCGCGGCTACGAGGTCATCATGGTGGGGCGGGACCCGCGCGACGCCATCTACATCACCAGCCGGGCCTGCGGGGTCTGCGGCGGGGTGCACTCGACCACCTCGGCGATGGCCATCGAGATGGCCATCGGCTGCATCCCGCCGCCCCTCGGCGTGCTCGTCCGCAACCTGGCCCTCGCGCTCGAGTTCCTCTACGACCACCCGCTGCACCTGCACCTGCTGGCGGGGCCGGACTACTCGGCGGCCATGGTGGGGCCGACCAACCCCTCGCTGCTCGCGCGGGCGCGCGCCACCGAGGCGCCGCACGCCGGGGTCCACGGTTTCCGCACGATGGGCGAGCTGATGGACGACCTCAACCCGCTCAGCGGCAAGCTCTACCTCGAGGCGCTGCACATGACCCGGGTGGCCCGCGAGGCGTACGTGCTCATCTGCGGCAAGTACCCGCACCCGCAGACGATCGTGCCCGGCGGGATGAGCTCGACGATCACCCCGAGCGTCATGAACGAGATGTTCACGCGGCTGGCCCAGTTCTTCGACTACGGCAAGAAGCTGGCGACCATCTGGGACGACCTCACCGAGTTCTTCTACGAGGCGAACCCGGCCTACAAGCAGGTCGGCGCCCGGCGGGCGAACCTGATCGACTCGGGGATCTTCGATCACCCCGACGCCTACGACGCCACCTACGCGGGCGCGGCGGCGTGGGGCGAGCGGCGGTGGGCGACGCCCGGCGTGATCGTCGACGGCGAGCTGGTCACGACGGATCTGCACCGGCTCAACATCGGCGTCGAGGAGTTCGTGGACCACTCGTACTACGAGGAGTGGAGCGGCAACGGGCAGCGCCAGCGCTTCGCCGCCGATCCGGCCGGCCACCCGCTGTCGCCCTATCACCCGTGGAACAAGGTGACCAAGCCGCGGCCCCAGGGACAGAGCTGGAAGGAGAAGTACACCTGGGACACGACGCCCCGCTGGGACCGCCAGTCGATGGAGGCCGGTGCCTACGCGCGGCTCTGGAACACGGCGGTCGCCCAGAAGCTCCCCGCCAACCCGTTCATCGAGTCCACCGGCACCTCGCTCAAGCTGCGACTGCCCCAGGGGGCGCTGCCCGAGATGGAGCTGGAGTGGCGGGTGCCGCCGGTCTGGAACGCCTTCGAGCGCAACCGGGCGCGTGCGTACTGCACCGGCTTCACCGCGCTGGTGGCGATGAACAACTGGCTGATGGCGATGGACCGCCTGAAGGCCGGTGACACCCGGACCAGCACGCCGTTCGAGATCCCGAAGCGGGGCGAGCAGCAGGGCGTGGGGTTCTGGGGGGCGGGTCGCGGCTATCTCACCCACCACCTCACGCTCGACCGCGGCGCGGTGGCCAACTACCAGATCCTCACGCCCTCGACCTGGAACGCCTCGCCGAGCGACCGCTGGCGCCAGCCGGGCCCCTACGAGGAGGCCGTGCTCAACACGCCGCTGCTGGAGGAGACGGACGACCCCAGGCAGTTCAAGGGCATCGACGTCCTGCGCGCGATCCGCAGCTTCGATCCCTGCATGCCGTGCACGACGCACATCCACACGGACGCGGGCGTCATCACGCGCGAGGTGAATACCTGCGCCTGCGGTGTGGACGACGAGCCTGCGTGATGGTGGGGCGCCGTGGAAGCCGGTGACGCCGGGGATCGGGCGCGGGGGCCTGGGGCGCGCCGGCATGGCTCGCCTGTCGCCGTAACTCGCTCCGGGCCCGGCGCGCTCGGGCCCCCCATCCCCCCGAGGGGGCTGGGGCGCGGGCCAGTCGAATCGTGGGCGGCTCGCGCGCCGGGCCCTGCGCTCGAACGGCGACGACGGCTCGC
>Ga0302046_10000754_pt1 | contig 31378 bp, 28 predicted proteins | sample RVTome_11_FD_200261 | JGI IMG/M metagenome (GOLD analysis project Ga0302046, IMG submission 200261) | Soil microbial communities from uranium-contaminated site in the Upper Colorado River Basin, Wyoming, United States - RVT147D111 (version 2) ...
AGTCCGGGACGCGGACCGAGACCCTGTCGATCACGGACTTCGACGTCCTCATGCTGCGAGGCAACCCGGCCGAGGAGGCCGAGGAGCGTCCGTGGGCCCAGACCGCGGGCATCGTCTTCGGCCAGGAGGCCTCGCGTCGGGGCGTGCTCGTTCTCAACGACCCCTGGGGCCTGTCGAAGGCGCTCAGCAAGCTCTACTTCCAGCGCTTCCCGGAGGCGGTGCGGCCCGAGACCCTCATCTCGCGCGATCCGGAGGAGATCAAGGCCTTCGCCGCGGACCGCAGGACGGTGCTCAAGCCACTGCAGGGCTCCGGTGGCGAGAGCGTCTTCCTGCTGCGCGAGGACGAGGAGGCCAACGTCAACCAGATCATCGAGGCGGTGCGGGCGCACGGCTACGTGGTCGCCCAGGAGTACCTGCCGGCGGCCGAGGAGGGAGACGTGCGCCTGTGGCTGCTGAACGGCCGACCTCTACGCAGCGGCGACCAGATCGCAGCCTTCCGGCGCCGGCGGGCGGAGGGGGATCTGCGCAGCAACATGCACGTGGGCGGCCGAGCCGAAGCCGCCGAGCCGACCGATGAGCAGCTGCGGATCGCGGAGCAGGTCCGCCCACGCCTGCTCCAAGACGGGATGTTCCTCGTCGGCCTCGACCTCGCCGGCGACAAGTTGCTGGAGATCAACGTGTTCTCGCCGGGCGGACTGTACAGCAGCCAGCGGACCCGCAAGACCCGCTTCACCGGCGTGGTGATCGACGCGATCGAGGCCAAGCTCGCCGCCGCCCGCCTCTATCCCGGCTCGTTCTCCAACGCCCAGCTGGCGATGCTCTAGCCCCGACGCGGAAGCGCCGAGCATGCCCTCGCACCGATCATCCGCCGGTCCCTCCGGCCCTGCCTCCGCGGCCGCCGCACCGACGCTCGACGTCCGGCCCGATCCCGAGGGGGTCGCCCTGGCTTCCGCCGCCGGCCTGCGCTACACCGTCGACCGGGAGCCGGGCTACGAGCGCCGGCGCTGCGGGCGAGGTTTCACCTATCGCAACTGGCGGGGACGCACTGTCCGCGGCCGGCGGCTGCGCCGGCGCTTCGAGGCTCTGGCCATCCCCCCCGCCTGGACCGAGGTCTGGATCTGTCGTCACGCGACGGGTCACCTGCAGGCCACCGGCCGCGACGAGGCGGGGCGCAAGCAGTATCTCTATCACCCACGCTGGCGAAAGGCGCGGGATCGCGAGAAGTTCGATCGCCTGGTCCGCTTCGGCCGCAGCCTGCCCGCGATCCGTCGGCGGGTCGGCAGCGATCTCGAACGCGAGGGCCTGGCACGCGAGAAGGTCCTGGCCGCCATCGTCCGCCTGCTCGAGGGCTCTCTGGCCCGGGTCGGAGGCGCGGACTACGCCCGTCGCAACGGCTCGTACGGCCTCACCACGATCCGCAAGCGTCACGTCGACCTCGATGACGCCGATGGCGTGGTGACGCTGGACTTCGAGGGCAAGGGCGGCAAGCCGTGGCACGTCGAGATCGCCGACCCCGAGGTGGCGGCGGTCGTCGAGGAGTGTCTCGAGACACCGGGCCACACGCTCTTCAAGACGCTCGACGCCGACGGCGTGAAGCACAGCGTCGGCGCCGTCGACGTCAACGAATACCTCCGCGACATCGCCGGCGTCGAGGTCACCGCCAAGGACTTCCGCACCTGGGCGGCCACCGTGCTCGCCGTTCGACACGCCTGCGCCGCGGACGCCGCCACGGCGGAGGAACCGACTCGCACCGCCGCCCGTGTCGTCGAGCGGGTCGCCGAGCAGCTGGGCAACACCGCCGCGGTCTGCCGCCAGTCCTACATCCACCCCGCGGTCCTTGCCGCGCTGGAGACAGGCGAGCTGGGCGAGAGCATGGCCATGACACGCCGCCCCTCACGCCTGTCCCGCCGCGATCGAGAGCAGCTCGACAACGACGAGGCGGCGGTGCTCGCCCTCCTGGAGCGCGCGGCGCGGGCGGCGTAGGTCGCGCAACGACATGGACAGGACCGAGCTGATCGCGGCGATCCGCCGCCGCTCGTGGGTCTCGGCCCGATCGCCTGCGCGTCCGACCGCCGATCGGGGAGAAAGGCCTCCCCCGGCGGGAAAGAAAGGGCCGGCGATGGCCGGGCGCGCGGGAGCCGACCGCCGGGAGCGCCGAGGCGCGAGCCCACTGGCACGGATCTCGCTGTGCCGACCCGCGTGCGCGGTCCGTGCGGGAATGCCGCTGCCCTGGTCGTTCTCCTCGCGCCGCCGATCGTCTCCGGCGGCTGCGATGCCGGCCAGCGCACCGAGGTCTCCTCGATCGTTGAGGAGGCCCGCGCCGCCCAGAACGACCCCTACCTCGAGATCCGCAACACCCACCTCCGGGTGACGGACCACGCCCGGCTCGAGGTGTATCGGCTGCGAGGGCAGACCCTGCGCACCAGGGAGGATGCCCCGGTCTTCTTCGACCAGCCGGACTCCTTCATGGTGCGGATCGAGGAGGCGGAGGTGGCGCTGACGGAGGAGAGCCTGTCGGCGCTGCTCAACGAGTGGGTCTTCGCCTATCCGGACGCTCCCCTGCGCGACCTCGAGGCCGAGATCGGGGACGACCTCCTGATCCTGCACGGCGAGCTCGACAGATTGATCCCGCTCCCGTTCACGATCGAGGCGACGATCGCCGTGACGGAGGACGGCAACCTGCGTCTGACGCCGACCTCGATCCAGGCCGCGGGCTTGCCGGTGGACGGCCTGATGGAGCTGCTCGACGTCGAGATGGTCGAGGTGATCGATGCCGAAGAGGCGCGCGGCGTCCGTGTCGACGGCAACGAGGTGGTGCTGTTGACCTCGGGGATCGTCCCCCCTCCGCAGATCCTCGGGCGCGTCGTCGCCGTTGACATCTCGGATGGACGACTGGGGCAGCGCCTGGGGCCCCCGGCGAACGCCCCGGACCCGCCGAGACGGCCGCCGGCGAGGCCCGGCGTCCCCGATGCTCCCAACTACCTCCACTTCGCCGGCGGAGTCGTCCGCTTCGGCCACCTCACCATGCGCCCGACCGATCTGCAGATCGCCGACGCCGACCCTGACGATCCCTTCGACTTCTACCTCGGGCGTCTCGGCGAGCAGCTCGTCGCCGGTCGCTCCTTCACCCTCTCGGACCAGGGGCTGCTGACTGTCCTGCCCGACTACGACGACCTCGAGGAGCGGCGCGGCGCGGAGGGCGGGAGTCCCTGATGGGGAGCATCCGCCGGGGCCGCATCCTGAGCGGTCTCCGCTGGGCGCTTCTCCCGAAGTGAGCGGCAGCGCGAGGAGTGAGCCCGCCCACTAGCGGTCCCCGTGCTCCTCGGCCGGCGGCAGTGGGGCGTGGCCGTGGGTGTCGGCGTGGCCGCGATCGTCGCCGCGCGGCCGGCCGCTGGCCCGCCCCTGGGCCTCGCGCACGATCTCGAGCTTGCCCTCCTCGACGAGCCGGACCACTCCGGGGTGGTCGACGTCGTGGGTGGCGATCTGCCCCTCCTTGCGGGGGCCGAGGTGGAGGGTCTTGCCCTGCGGCAGGGGGACGCGGAGGGGGGCCGTGGTGAGATTGCGGACGATCTTCATGGGCCGAGGATACAGCGGCGGTGGGGCGCCGGCGAGGCACCCGGGGAGCCGCGTCCTTGGCGCTGCCGACGGTTCGCGCTACTCTTGCGCCACTCGAGACGAACGCTCGCACGAGCCTGGAGGGAGCATGGCCGCAGGCAAGTCGATCGATCGACGCCGGAGCCCGCGCGTCGAGTCGATCCACCTCGTGACCTTCGAGGCCGAGGGTGCCGAAGGCGTCGGCGCCTCGGCGGTCGAGGTCGGTCGCACGCTGGACGTGTCGGTGAGCGGCGTCCGCGTGGAGACCACCACCGAGATCGCCCCGGGCCGTGAGCTGGACCTCGAGATCGCGGTCGGAGAGCGCGTCGTGCGAGCTCAGGGGAGGGTCCTGCACGTGGAGCGCGTCGCCGAAGGCCGCTGGGAGCTCGGCGTCCAGTTCACGGCGGTCACGCGCGAGGACCAGGTCGTCCTGGTGGAGTAGGGCGGTCCTGCGGCAGACGCGGTGCACCGTCTGTGGTACGGTGCCGCTCAGTCACAGGCGGACCATTGACCTTCAGGAGTGGACTGATGAGACCCGAGATCGCACGGCGCGCGTGGCAGGCCGTGACCAGAGAGACAGCAGCCCCCGGCGGCACCGGTCGATGAGCGGAGACGCGAAGAAGCTCTTCGTAGGAAACCTGGATTTCGCGACCACCGCGGACCAGTTGAGCCGCCTCTTCGGCGAGGAGGGTGAGATCACCGACATCTTCCTGCCCACCGACCGCACCACCGGCCGCCCGCGCGGCTTCGGCTTCGTCACCTTCGCGGACGAGCAGAGCGCCGCCGCGGCCCTTCAGCGCTTCGACGGCACCGAGGTGGGTGGACGCCGACTGCGCGTGTCGGTCGCCGAGGAGCGCAGCCGCGCCCCTCGCCGGACCTTCGGAGGCCCGCCGCCCGCGTCCGGCTTCTCGGGCGGCCGCTCGGACGACGGTCCCACGTTCGACGACGACCGTCGCGGGCCGCCGTCGCGCCCCAAGGGCAGCCGCCGCGGCGTCCGCGGCAGGAAGCGCAGCCTCTGAGGACGCCGGGCTCCCCAGCCCTGACGGCACTGACACCGTCGCGCACCGCCGCGATGGGCGTATGATCGGCCGCGCAGGAGAGCGCATGGATCTCGACGAGCCGCGCCGGCCGCGCCTGACCACCAGCCATCCCGCGACCTATCGACCGCATCACGACGCGGCCGTCCGTGCCACGCCCGTCGTCGCGGAGGTCATGGACATCAGTGAGAGCGGCTTTCGGCTCCGGACGTCCCAGGGGCTGGGCCTGGGAGCGGAAATCGATCTCGAGATCGTCGTCGCGGGAGAGCTCCTCTTCGCCCGCGGCCGCGTCGTGCGCGTGTCGCACGCGGACGACGGTGGCTTCGACTGCGGCCTGCGCTGGAACGGGATCCCCACCGAGACCCTCTACGCCCTGCTCTACAGCACGTCCTGATCCCCGGGCGAGCCGGCGCCGACCGGCGGTTAGACTCGCCCGATGGCCGCGTGGCTCTGGATCCTCCTCGGTGGGGTCGGCCTCTGGGCCGGAGGCGAGCTCCTGGTCTCCGGGGCTCGGCGCCTCAGCCTGCGCTGGGGACTCGAGCCCCTCGTCGTCGGGCTCACGGTCGTCGCCCTCGGCACGTCGACGCCCGAGCTGGCCGCCAGCGTCGCGGCCGCCCTGCGCGGTTCGCCGGAGGTGGCCTTCGGCAACGTCGTGGGATCGAACATCGCCAACCTGGGACTGATTCTGGGAGCGGGAGCTCTGCTGACTCCCCTGCGTGTCCAGGGTCGCTTCCTCGTGCGCGAGGTGCCGTTCCTCCTCGGCAGCGCCATGGTCTTGATCGCCATGGTCTGGGACGAACGGCTCTCCCGGCCGGAGGGCGTCGCGCTGCTCGTCCTGCTCGTCGGATTCGTGGTCGTGCTGCTGCGCGGCGGCGAGGTGGAGGAGGTGGTCGAGGAGTTCGAGACCGGCATCCGTGACGGGCGCGACGGGCTGCTGCTCGACCTGGTCAGCGTCGCGACGGGCATCGGGATCCTCGTCCTGGGAGCGCGCTGGTTCGTCGGCGGCGCCGTGACGCTGGCCGAGAACGCCGGGATCTCCGAGCGGGTCATCGGGCTCACGCTGGTGGCCTTCGGAACCAGCCTCCCCGAGCTCGCCAGCACCCTGGCGGCGGCCCGCCGCGCCGAGGGCGACATCCTGATCGGCAACCTCGTCGGCTCCAACGTGTTCAATGTCCTCTTCATCCTCGGCGCCACCGGCCTGGTCCGTCCGCTGGCCGTGGCGCGTCGGACGGCCGAGCTGGACCTGGCCGTGATGATCGGCGTCTCCCTGCTGGTCGGCCTGCTGCTCGGTCGGGCGCTCCGCCTGCAGCGCCTCGAAGGCGCTCTGCTCGTCGCCGTCTATCTCGGCTACGTCGTCTGGCTCTTCGCGGCGTGATTGGCGCCCCTCCGCGCGGGCGAAAAAGGGGGCCGGTCCTGCCGGACCGGCCCCGAAAGAGAAGGGATGGGATAGAAGCCATCACGTCTCCCCCCCGGCTCTCATCAATGGATGACACCGGCGGCGATGTCCTTACACCGTGAGGTCGAGGGGCGTTGCTATGATGATCCGCGGCCATGCAACGCAAGGGTTCGCAACGCGAGAAGGTCCTGGAGGTGCTCGGCGAGAAGGGCGGCCTCCGCGACGGCGTGGCCGCCGAGGTCCACCGTTCGACGGGCGTGCCCGAGGCCGATGTCTACGGCGTCGCCACCTTCTACCACCTGCTCTCCGAGCCCGACGCCGGGGTGCGGGTCTGTCAGGGACTCTCCTGCAAGCTGGCCGGTTGCGACGAGATCAAGGCCGGGATCGAGGCGGGGGGCGGCAAAGCCACGTTCGTCTCCTGCCTGGGTCGCTGCGACGTGGCGCCGGCGACCTGGGATCCCGACGGAGACCCGAGCACGCCCGCGACCCATCTCTCGCCGAGCGACCCGTCCTTCGCCATCGACCTGGCGGGCGTCGACGCGCCGTCCTACGACGCCCTGGCCTCGGCCGTCGAGCGGAGGGCGGAGTGGGCCCTGGACGAGCTCGAGACCTCGGGGCTCTCGGGCCGCGGCGGGGCGGGCTTCCCGGCCCATGTCAAGTGGCGCGGCGTGCGCGGCCAGCCCGAGACGGAGCGCTACGTCGTGCTCAACGCCGACGAGGGCGAGCCCGGAACCTTCAAGGACCGCGAGGTGATCCTGCGCCGGCCCCACCTGGTGGTCGAGGGGCTCGCAGTGGCCGCCCACGTCCTCGAGGCCGGGGACGTCTACTGCTACGTGCGCGGCGAGTTCGGGCAGGTGCGCCGGGCGCTCGAGGCGGCGGTGGAGGAGGCGAAGGCCCGCGGCGACCTCGGGGAGACGCCGCGCTGGCACCTCGTCGACGGCCACGGCGCCTACATCTGCGGCGAGGAGACGGCGCTGCTCGAGTCCCTCGAGGGCAAGCGCGGCATGCCGCGGCTGCGCCCGCCCTACCCGGTGGAGAAGGGGTTCCGCGGCAAGCCGACCCTGATCCAGAACGTCGAGACCATCGCCTGCCTTCCCGACATCCTGAAGCGGGGCGGGGAGCGCTTCCGCGACTCCGGCCGCACCCAGCCCGGGACCAAGCTCTACTGCCTCTCCGGCCACGTCGAGCGGCCCGGCGTCTACGAGGCCTCGATGGGCGTCACCATGGCCGAGCTGCTGGAGATGGCGGGCGGGGTCGTGGGCGCGCTCAAGGCGTTCTCCCCGGGAGGGGCGTCGAGCGGTTTCCTGCCCGCCTCGGCGGTCGACGTCGCCATGGACTTCAAGGCCCTGCAGGAGGCGGGGAGCATGCTCGGCTCGGCCGGCATCGTCGTCTTGAACGACACGGTCGACATGGTGGAGGCGGCTCTCACCCAGGCGATCTTCTTCGAGGAGGAATCCTGCGGCCAGTGCGCCCCCTGCCGCATCGGCACCCAGATGCTCCGCCAGGCCCTCGAGCGCTATCTCGGCAACGGCCGCGACCCGCAGGTCCTCTCCTGGGTCGAGGACGTGACCTGGGGGATGGGCGAGGCCTCGATCTGCGGCCTGGGGCAGGCGGCCTTCCTGCCTCTGACGACCGCGCGGAAGCACTTCCCGGAGGAGTTCGGGCTTGAAGCCCGGCCGCTTCAACACGGGCACTCGTCCTGTTAGGCTGTGGTCGTGAGCGATCGTCCCAGCGACGGGAGGAAGTTCGTCGTCATCGACGGCAACGAGGTCCCGTACGTCGAGGACCAGACGATCCTCCAGGCGGCGGCCGGGATCGAGGTCGAGATCCCGACCCTCTGCTGGGACCCGCGTCTCTCGCCGGCCGGGGCTTGCCGCATGTGCCTGGTGGAGGTCGAGGGCTCGCGGCTGATGCAGCCGGCCTGCGCGATGAAGACCTCGCCCGGCATGGTCGTGCGGACAGGCACGCCGCGGGTCGAGCGCAACCGGCAGTTCATCGTCTCGCTGCACCTCGCCGACACCGTCGCCGACCGCGAGGTCGCAGAGGACAACAACCCGTCGAAGCTCTTCGAGCTCGCCGACCGCTACGGCACGCAGGGGGAGTGGCCGCACGTCGAGAGCCCGCGCCAGGGGCGCCCGCACGACGCCAACCCTTGGGTCCTGTTCCGGCCCGACCGCTGCATCGCCTGCTCGCTGTGCACTCGCTACTGCGACCAGATCGAGGCGGTCTCCGCGATCACTCTGGCCTTCCGCGGGGCCCACACGACGATCTCGACCGCCGACGGCCGCGGGCTGCAGGAGACCACCTGCGAGCTCTGCGGCGGCTGCATCGACGTCTGCCCGACCGGCGCCATGACCGAGCGCCAGGCGGTGCTCTACGGCAAGCCGGAGCGCGAGCTCGAGAAGGTGCGGACCACCTGCAACTTCTGCGGCGTGGGCTGCCAGATCGACCTCAACGTCGACCGTGAGGCCGACCGGATCGTCAAGGCGACGAGCCCGCCGCCGGGCACCACGGTCAACGACGGCAACCTCTGCGTCAAGGGACGCTTCGCCAACGATTTCGTACACCACCCCGACCGCTTGACGACGCCGCTGGTGCGCGACGAGAGCGGTCAGCTCGTGCCCGCGTCCTGGGAGGAAGCCCTGGACCGGGCCGTGGAGGGCCTGCAGCGCGTTGCGGACGAGCACGGCGCCGATGCCCTGGGCTTCATCAGCTCCTCCCGGTGCACCGTGGAGGAGAACTACCTGATGCAGAAGATGGCCCGGGCAGCGTTCGGCACCCAGAACGTCCATCAATGCGCTGCCACCTGACACGCCCCCACGGTCGCCGGTCTGGTGACCACCTACGGAGCGGGGGCGATGACGAACTCGATCCCGGAGATCCGGGACGCCGACTTCCTGTTCGTCACCGGCTCGAACACGAGTGAGGCGCATCCCATCATCGCGATGGAGATGAAGAGGGCCGTCGGCCGCGGAGCGAGGCTGGCGGTCGCCGACCCGCGCGCCATCTGGATGACCGAGATCGCCGACTGGCACCTGCAGCTCCAACCCGGCACCGACGTCTGGCTCCTCAACGCCATGGCGCACGTCATCGTCAGCGAGGGCCTCGAGGACCGCGCGTGGATCGAGGCCAACACCGAGAACTTCGAGGCGGTGCGCAAGACGGTGCTGCGCTACCCGCCGGAGGAGGCCGAGAAGGTCACCGGCGTGCCGGCCGAGATGATCCGCGAGGTGGCGCGCGCCTACGCCACGACCCCCAAGGCGGGCATCTACTACACCCTCGGCATCACCGAGCACACCTGCGGCACCGACAACGTCTACGCGCTCTCGAACCTGGTGCTGATGACCGGGCACCTGGGTAAGCGCTCGACCGGGATGAACCCCCTGCGCGGCCAGAACAACGTGCAGGGGGCCAACGACGCCGGCGCCACCCCGGTCTTCTACCCGGGCTACCAATCGGCGCTGGACCCGGCGGTGCGCGAGAAGTTCGCCCGCGCCTGGGGCGTGCCGCAGAGCGACCGCCCGGGCCTCAACCTCAACGAGATGATGAAGGTGATGCAGCGAGGCGAGCTGCGCGGCATCTATCTGATGGGCGAGGACATCGTCATGTCCGAGCCGAACGTCGCCAAGGTCGAGGAGGCGATGAACGGCCTCGAGTTCCTGGTCGTGCAGGACATCTTCCTCACCGAGAGCTGCCGCTGGGCCGACGTGGTGCTCCCGGCTGCCTGCTTCGCGGAGAAAGAGGGGGTCTTCACCAACTCCGACCGACGGGTGCAGCGGGTGCGCCAGGCGGTCGAGCCGCCGGGCGAGGCGCGGGCCGACTGGGAGGTCCTTCTGGACGTCATGCGGCGCGCCGGCCTCGAGCAGCCCGACTACGCCCACCCGCGCGAGATCTACGCCGAGATCGCGTCGCTGACGCCCAAGTTCGCCGGCATCTCCCACGAGCGGATCGAAAGGGAGGGCGGCCTCCAGTGGCCCGTGGAGAGCCCGGAGGCGCCGTCGACCGAGTTTCTGCACAAGGGCGGCGTGCTGCGCGGCAAGGGGCTCTTCCAGCCGGTCGAGTTCGCGCCGCCCTTCGAGGTCCAGGACCCGGAGTACCCGCTGGTGCTCTCCACCGGCCGCACCCTCTACCACTACAACGTGGCCACCCAGACGCGGCGCATCGAGGGCCTCGCCGCCAAGCAGCCCGAGGCCTTCGTCGAGATCCACCCCGGTGACGCCCACCGCTATGGTGTCCGCGACGGCCAGCTGGTCGACGTGGTGAGCCGGCGGGGAAGGGTGCGCTGCCGCGCCATGATCAGCCGCCAGGTGCGACGCCACGCCCTCTGGATGCCCTTCCACTTCCCGGAAGCCCGCACCAACCGCCTGACCACCGACGCCGGCGACAAGGTCACCGGCACCGGCGAGTACAAAGTCTGCGCGGCGCGCCTCGAGCCGGTGGCGGACAGCGAGGCGGAAGCGATGTTCCCGGGCTCCTACGCGCGGGCGCACCTGGGGGCTTGAGGCGTGAGGCTTGGGGCTTGAGACCGACGGTGGTGTAGGCGCCGCGAGCCCCAAGCCTCAAGCCCCAAGCCCTGACGAGCGCGCGGCCGCACGCAGGGAGGGCTCGAGGGCCGAGAGGGCCTCGGAGACCAGCTGGGTGAGGGGCGGGCGGCCGCCCTGGGCGACCCAGCGCGAGACAGCGGTGTCGAAGGCGCCGACCACGGCGCGGGCGAGGGTCCCGGCGTGGAGCCGGCCTCCCGGGGCCTCGATGCGGGTCCGCAGGGCCTCTTCCAGCGCCTCCTCGGTGCGCCGGGAGCCCCGGCTGGACCGATCGGAGAGGGCGGGGACGCTGCGGACCAGGCTCAGACGCCGCAGGTTGTCGGCGTCCGCGGACAGGCGCTCGGCCAGGAAGAGGCAGGCCTGCTCGACGGCCTCGAAGAGGGGCAGGTCCCCGAGCTCGGCGAGCAGCTCGGCCAGCTCCCGATCGGCGTCCGGCAGGGCGGCGAAGACGACCTCCTCCTTGGCGGGGAAGTAGCGGTAGAACGTCCGGGGCGAGATCAGGGCGCGGTGGGCGATCTCCTCGACGCTCGTGCCCTCGTAGCCGCCCTCCTCGAAGAGCTGCAACGCCAGGGAGGCGATCTCCGTTCGCGTCCGGGCGCGGCGGCGCTGGCGCAGTGTGCGATCGGTGGAGGAGGGGAGGGCGCGCGGCATCCCGGGTACCCTGCAGAATAGCCGCCGATTTGTCAATGCAAGACGTGTTGACAGAAGATGTCAAATAGACATAATGTGTCGATCCCTCAGTGAGCCGCCATGCTGCGCGACCCGACCTCCCTGACTGGCCTCCCTCCGGCGACGCCACGCGCCGGGGGAGGCCGGCGTCACCAGATCGCACTCGACTCACGCGCCCTGCTGCGGTTGATGGCCCTGGACGAGGAGCTCGAGCACTGGGCCTGCGACCTCCTCGAGGTCCTGGTGCGGGTGAACCCCGAGTGCGCCGTGCACTCGGTCGCCTGCGCCCGCCTCACCCTCGGCATGGGCCGGGCCCTCGGTTGGTGCGGTCCCGCCCTGCGCCGGCTCACCCTCGGAGCCCTCCTTCACGACATCGGCAAGCTCTCCGTCCCCACCGACGTCCTGCGCAAGCCCGGCGAGCTCACGGCCGAGGAGCGCGACCAGGTGCAGAAGCACACGCTGGTCGGAGCGGCGATCCTCGAAACGCCGGCCCTGGCGGAGCTCGACATGCCGGCCGAGATGGCGCGCAGCCACCACGAGCGCTGGGACGGCGCCGGCTACCCCGACGGCTTGGCGAGGGACGAGATCCCGTGGGCGGCCCGCATCGTCGCGGTCACCGACGTCTACGACGCCCTTCGCCGGCCTCGGGCCTACCGCCCCGCGATGTGCGAGACCACGGCCCTCGACCTCATGCGCCAGGGAGCCTCGACGCAGTTCGACTCCGAGGTGCTCGCGTGCTTCCTGGCCCTCGATCCCTCCTTCCGGAGGGTCGGGCTGCAGGACGGGCTCCGCTCCGGCGAGCGCGCGCCGGCCTGAGAGGCCGCGTCACTAGCGGAACCAGCCTCGCCGCCAGAAGTACACCAGCAGCAGGGCGCCCACGGCGCCCATGAGCCCGAGTGTCATGAAGTAGCCGTGGTCCCAGTGCAGCTCGGGCATGCGGTCGAAGTTCATGCCGTAGACCCCGGCGATGAAGCTCAGGGGGATGAAGATGGTGGCGATGATGGTGAGCACCTTCATCACCTCGTTCAGCCGGTTGCTGGCCAGGGTCAGGTAGGTGTTCATCAGCTCCGCGGCGGTCTCGCGCTGCCCGTCGGCCATCTCCACCAGGCGCACGGTGTGGTCCTGGGCATCGCGCAGGAAGAGCTGAGTCTCGGCGCCGATCACGCTCTCCGGCTCCCGCTGCAGGGAGGCGAGGGCGTCGCGGTGGGGCCAGAGAGCCCGGCGCACCTCGGCCAGCTCGTGCCGCACGATATGAAGTCGGCCCAGCGTCTCTCCCTCGGGCGTGTGGAGGACCTCCTGCTCGAGCTCCTCGAGCCGCTCGTGGACCGCCTCCAGGACGGGGAAGTAGGCGTCGATCACGGCATCGAGGATGGCGTAGGTGAGGTAGTCGGCGCCATGGATGCGCAGCCGCCCGCTGCCGGCCCGGAGCCGCTCGCGCACCGGCTCGAGGCAGGCGGTCGAGCCCTCGTGGAAGGTCAGCACCCAGTCCGGGCCCTGGAAGAGGCTGACCTGCTCCGAAGTCCCGAGCTCCGATCCGGGAGCCCGCACCACCACGAAGAGGGTGTTTCCGTAGGACTCGGCCTTGGGCCGCTGGCCCCCGTTGACGACGTCCTCGAGGGCCAGGCGGTGGAGCGAGAACGCCTCCGCCAGCGCCAGGAGAACCGTCTCGTCGCCGTGCCCCTCGACCGCCACCCACAGCTTGCGGTCCGGCCGGCGCAGGTCGGCCACGTCGCGCGGGGACACCTCGCGGTGCTCGTCGAGGCCGTCGGGTCCGTAGGAGACCGCATGGAGGACCGGGGGCGGCGCCTCCGCCTCGATGTGGAGCGCTCCCGGCGACGCGCCCGGCTTGATCCGGCTGCGCATCGCCCGGCGCCGCTGCAGGCGCCGTGTGCGCCGCGACCCCATTCAGGAGGGGAGCAGGAGGGTCATGCGGCCCTCCTCGGGGAGGTGATCGAATCGAGCCCCGGCCGCCCACAGGGTCTCGTCGACCGAGCGCACGTGGACGACCGTGGCGGTGGCGTAGACGATCCGGTTGCCGACGGCGATCCGCAAGTAGAGGGGATCTCCCTGTCTGAGTGTCCGGGGGCTCTCGAAGCCGATGCCCCCATCGCTGACGTCGACCGTCCGGCCGAGGCTGTCGCGCGGATCCACCCAGCCGCCCACCCGGGAGGAGAAGCTCATCAGGTGATGGGCCGTAACGCGGGGAGCGCGGCGCGTTTGCGAGCCCCCTGCGCGGGCCTCGTCTCGCGGTTCCACGACAACCGGTAGTCTACCACCAACCCCTGCTACGATCCGCCGCCGGGATCGGCCGCCGGGCGGCGCAAGCGCCCAGGGAGGAAACGGAGTGGAGCTCGGAATCCTCGGCCTGCCGAAGGCGGGCAAGACGACGCTGTTCAACCTGCTCACCGCCGAGCGGGCGACGACCGACAAATTCGCGCAGTCGCGCGAGGCCCACGTCGCCGTGGCCCGGGTGCCCGACCCCAGGCTCGCCGCGCTGCGCGACCTCTTCCAGCCCCGCAAGTACATCCCGGCGAGCGTGCGTTTCGTCGACATCCCGGGCCTCGAGCGAGGGCAGGGCAGCGGGAACCTGGACCTGGTGAGGCTCCGCGAGGTCGACGCGCTGGTCCACGTCGTGCGGACCTTCGAGGACCCGGAGATTCCCCATCCCGCGGGCTCGGTCGATCCCGTCCGAGACGTCCGGGACGTCGATCTGGAGCTGATCCTCGCCGACCTGGAGCTGGTCGAGCGGCGGCTCGGGCGCCTGGTCGAGTCCGCCAAGCGAGGCCTGAAGCCCGAGGAGCAGCGCGAGCGGGATCTGCTCGACGGCACCGTTCGCCCGGCGCTGGAGGCCGAGCGCCCGCTGCGCGAGATCGATCTCTCGGCCGACGACGAGCGCCGCCTGCGCGGCTTCCAGCTTCTCTCGGCCAAGCCGCTGCTGGTCGTCGTCAACGTCGGCGAAGAGGAGCTCGCCGCGCGGGGCGTCGACGAGAGGCGCCTGCAGGAGGGGCAGAGCCGACGAGAGGTGGTGCTCTGCGCCCCGCTGGAGGAGGAGATCTCGCGCCTCGGTCCGGACGAGGCGGCCGAGTTCCTCGCCGAGTACCGCCTTCCGGAGCCCTCGATCGACCGCGTCATCCGGGCCGGCTACGAGCTCCTCGGCCTGATCTCCTTCTTCACGGTGGGGGAGGACGAGGTCCGGGCCTGGACGGTGCGGCGGGGGACGACGGCTCGGAAGGCCGGAGGGACCATCCACTCGGACATCGAGCGCGGCTTCATCCGCGCCGAGGTCGTGGGCTGGCGCGAGCTGCTCGATCGCGGCTCGATCGCGGCCTGCCGCGAGGCGGGCTCGCTGCGTCTGGAGGGCAAGGACTACGTGATCCAGGACGGCGAGGTCGCCCACTTCCGCTTCAACGTGTGAGGCGGCGCTAAGATCGGGCCACCACTGCTCGCCACGCGAAAAGGGGGGCCGTATGTTCAAGGAGTTCAAGGAGTTCGCCATGAAGGGGAGCGTCCTCGACATGGCTGTCGGCATCATCATCGGCGGCGCGTTCACGCCCATCGTCAAGTCCCTGGTCGACGACGTGCTGATGCCGCCCATCGGCTTGCTGCTGGGGAAGGTCGACTTCTCGAACCTCTTCCTCGTCCTGCGAGGCGGGGAAGCGACCGGTCCCTACGCCACCGTCGAGGCGGCCCGCGAGGCCGGCGCCGTCACGGTGAACTGGGGCCTGTTCGTCAACCAGGTCGTCGCCTTCCTCATCGTCGCCTTCGCGGTCTTCGTTCTGGTCAAGGGGATCAACCGCTGGCGGCGCCAGGAGGAGGCCGCTCCCGAGCCGGCGCCCGCCGAGCCCGCGGAGGAGGTGGTGCTGCTGCGCGAGATCCGCGACGTCCTGGCCGCGCGGTGAAGGCGGCCGCGGGCGGGTCCGGACAAGTGCGACTGGCGAGCTCCCGGGAGGCTGGATCCGGGCGGAGAGTGCGCTAGGATAGCTCGCCTCCACGTCGATGCTCGAGTCCCTTCCCCAGGCCCGCAGCCTTCCCCACAGCGACGAGTCCGAGCGGGCCGTGCTGGCCGCGGCGCTCCTCGACCCGGCGAAGCTACCCGCGGTCTCCGAGCGCCTGACCTCGGAGGACTTCTACTCCGAGCGCCATCGCCTGCTCTACCAGGCGATGCTCGATCTGCAGGCGGCGTCGACCACCATCGATCTGCGCACGCTGCAGGCGCGCCTCGAGCAGCAGGGCAAGCTCGGCACCGTCGGCGGGGTCGCCTACCTCGCCAGCCTCGACCTCGACCTGCCGGACCTCGGACGGCTCGAGAGCTACGTCGAGATCGTCAAGGAGCGCTCGGTGCGGCGCCGCCTGATCGCCGCCTGCGGCGAGATCACGCGCGCGTCCCTGGACGGCGGGGTGGAGGCGCCGCAGGCCCTCGACCTGGCCGAGCGGGCGGTGCTCGAGCTCGGCGAGGAGGCGATCCGGCGAGGCTTCGTCTCGCTGGACGAGATCTTCCATGCCACCCTCGAGGAGCTCGAGGAGCGGCCAGGTAGGCTGCAGACGGGCATTCCCACGGGCTTCCTGGACCTCGACAAGCACATCCTCGGACTGAACGGGGGCAACCTGATCATCATCGCCGGCCGACCGGGGATGGGGAAGACCAGCTTCGCGCTCAACGTGGCCCAGCACGTCGCGCTGCACGAGAAGAAGGTGGTCGCCGTCTTCTCGCTCGAGATGAGCCGCGAGGAGCTGGCTCTGCGCATCCTCTCGTCGGAGTCGAGCGTCGGCTTCAAGCGCCTGCGCTCCGGCCACCTGTCGCAGGCGCAGTGGAACAAGGTCGTCAAGACCGTCAAGGCCGTCTCCTCGGAACGCTCGCCGATGTTCATCGACGACTCCGCCAACCCGAGCCTCCTGGAGGTCGCCTCGAAGACCCGCCGGCTCAAGGCCGAGCGCGGCCTCGACCTGGTCATCATCGACTACCTGCAGCTGATGGAGGCGGGCGGACGGTTCGAGAACCGCAACCTGGAGATCGCCTCGATCACCCGCCACCTCAAGCAGCTCGCCAAGGAGCTGGACATTCCGGTGATCGCCCTCTCCCAGCTCTCCCGGCGCCCCGAGCAGCGCGGCAAGGACCACCGGCCGCAGCTCTCCGACCTCCGCGAGTCCGGCTCGATCGAGCAGGACGCCGACCTCGTCATCTTCATCTACCGCGACGAGGTCTACAACGAGATGACCGAGCACCCCGGCGAGGCCGAGCTCATCATCTCCAAGCACCGCAACGGCCCCACCGGCACCGTGCACCTGGTCTTCCTCGGCGAGATGACCAAGTTCGCCAACCGCTCCGCCGAGGCCCCGCCGCCGTTCTGACGGGGCGGCCCCCGCCGCCCCGTCATCCCGAGCGCAGCGAGGGATCTCAGCTCCATGCTCGGCAGGCCGAGACGACCTACAGCTCCGGCTCCCGCCCGGTCACGCGCCGGAAGGCCTCGACGTAGCGCGCCAGCGTGCCCTCGACGACCTCCCGGGGCAGGCGGGGCGGGGGAGCCTCGTGATCCCAGCCGCTCTCGTCGAGCCAGTTGCGCACGTACTGCTTGTCGAAGGAGACGGGCTCGACGCCGGGGCGCCACTGGGCGACGTCCCAAAAGCGGGAGGAATCGGGCGTGAGGACCTCGTCGATCAGCAGCACGTCGTCGCCGAGCAGCCCGAACTCGAGCTTGGTGTCGGCCAGGATCACGTCTCCCCGCGCGGCGTGCTCGGCACCGCGCGAGTAGATCTCGAGGGTGAGCGAGCGCAGGTGCTCGGCGAGGTCGGCGCCAACGCCCTCGCGCATGACGTCGAAGGTGACGTTCTCGTCGTGTCCCGTCTCGGCCTTAGTGGCCGGCGTGAAGATCGGTTCGGGCAGGCGGTCCGCGCGCTGGAGGCCCCGGGGCAGGGGGATGCCGCAGACCGTGCCGTCAGCGCCGTACTCACGGTAGCCGCTGCCCGCGAGGTACCCCCGCGCCACGCACTCGAAGGGCACGACCCGGGCCTTGCGCACCAGCACCGAGCGACCGCGGAGCTCGTCGGCGTATGGATGGAGCGAGCGAGGGAAGTCGGCGACGTCGACCGCCACCAGGTGGTTCGGCACGTCGGCGGCGAAGCGCTCGAACCAGAAGTTGGAGAGCTGGTTGAGCACCTTGCCCTTGCCGGGGATGCCGGGCTCGAGCACGTGGTCGTAGGCGGAGATGCGGTCGCAGGCGACGATCAGGAGCAGATCGTCGAGATCGTAGACGTCGCGCACCTTCCCACGCTTGGGGGGATCCAGGTCGAAGAGCTCGGTCTGCCAGACGAGATCGGACATGCAGCGGGTCTCCTCGCGGGGGGTCCTCGGGTAGGGGATCCTCTCGGGGCGCCGAGCCTACCCCGGGCGAGCCGTCCTCGCCCGCAGCGCCCCGGGCGCGTCGAGCGTGGCCAGGGCCTCGAGCAGGCCGACCGACTGAAGGGGCGTGGCCTGCCCGGCCTTCCAGGCCCCGCCGTCCATCACCTCGAAGAGCTCGAGGGCTCCGAGCCCCTTGAGCTGGGCGCGGCCGAGCGGCCTCAGGCCGATCGCCAGGGAGCCGCTGCCCTCTTCGATCTGGAAGCCGATCCACTGGCGGGTCCCGTCGACGACCCGGGCGACGGGAAGGGCCTCCTCGGCGACACCCAGCTCTTCGACGAAGGGCCGCGTCGCCACGATGCCCTCGTTGACCAGCCGCCCGCTGCGCGAGATGTAGGCGTAGAACTCCCGGTCCTGCTCCGCCTCGTCGACCACGCCGGCCCGCCGCTCGACCATCGGCGCGAAGAAAGTGTCGACGTCGCCTCGTTCGTAACCGTGGGTGAGCAGCAGCGTCTTCATCTCCTCGACCGCGTGGATCGACTTGCCGGTCACCAGGCGTGAGAGCTCGACGATGCCGCGGCCGAAGAACTCGTAGCGCCGGTTCTCCTCGGCCAGCCCCTCCTCGACCGGCAGCAGCCGGTAGGTGGCGAAGTTGAGGGCGATGCGCATGCCGCGATCGAAGGGGAAGCGGTCCTTGCGGGCCTGCCGATAGGCCCTCTGGAGGTGGATCGCCGCGGCCAGGATGCGCCGCGCGTGGCGGCCGGAGTAGAGGGCGCCGTCGCCGAGGTACTTCTCCAGCTTCAGGCGGTGGAAGTCGGCCATCCGGTTGACCCGGCGCTGGAACATGAAGATGGCGCGGTAGGAGCGATCCTCCTCCTCTTGCCCGGCGTAGCGGAGGGTGGAGACCGTCGAGGAGAACTCCGCGATGTCGTAGACGAGTCCGAAACGCCGGACCTCGGGATCGACGATCCAGGGCGTCGCGAGCTCGATGGGACGGGTGCTCGGCGACAGGGCGACCTCGCGGGAGACGAAGCCGCCGCGAAAGGCGGCCGCACGGCCGACCAGGCGCTCGCCCTCGCGGCGCGTCGGCACCACCAGGCGGCGCAGGGCGGCCAGCAGCTCGAACTCCTTGAGCTTGACCAGCAGGCTCTCCCACATCAGCACCTGCTCCGGGGTGAGCAGCCTTTCCACGTCGTAGTCGGGGAGCCGCGAGACGAAGCGCACCCAGCCGGGCTCGCGCAGGAGGTCGACCGCGGGCGCGCCGACCCGGTGTCCCAGCAGGTCCTCGGCGGCCGCGCGCAGCTCCGGGCCGGCCTCGACCCTCTCCGTCAGCCACTCCCGCAAGGCGCGGTAGCGACGCCGGAAGTCGGCGGCGTCGACTCCGACATAGCCTTCGAAATAGGCGTTGAGCTCGGTCAGCTCCGGCCCCACGTGCTCCTCGGTGAGGATCAGGACGTTGTCCCGCATCCGTGCCAGGATCTCGGGAAAGAGGTCGGTCTCCGCCTCCTCGGCCTCCTCGGCCACCCGGTGCACGACCTCGTAGGAGAGGGACAGGACGCGATCGAGGAAGCGCTGGAAGATGGAGTACTTGAGGCGGTCGGCATGCTCCCGGCCGACGGCGGCGTCGAGCTGGCGCACCCGCGCCGGCAGACGGCGGAAGCAGAAGGCGACGGCGCTCGAATGGTAGAGCCACAGGATGCTCGGGTAGCGCCGCCCGAAGCTCGAGCGGGTGGCGTTCTCGGTGACCCGGCCGAGCAGCGCCGTGTAGGCCGTCCACGCACCGTCGCGCGGCTTGACGTCGACCGGCCGTCCGGAGAGGACGGCGATCTGCACCCGACACTCAGCCTCCACCCAGGCCTCGAGCGCGGCGCGAAACGCCTCGGTCGCCTCACCCTCGAGCACCGGGAAGCCCACCAGGGGAGTCGCCAGCTCGTCTTCGAGGAAGATCCGCTGCGGCCGCGGCAGCACCTCCTCGGCGTCGGGCAGGACGCGCGCCAGCTCCTCCGCGCTGCTGCGGAGGAAGTGCCGGGGGCCGATCAGCAGGCGTTCGAGCGAGGTGGCATGCATCCGAGACCTCCTGAGTTTACCTGTACGATGGTGCGCCGAGCGGCGGAAGAGCGGGATGGCGGAGCGGACGGTACACGTCGGGTTGATCGAGAGCGGAGCGGTCCGTGGCCGGCTCCTCGTCGCGGGCTGCTTCGAGGAGGAGGAGCCGGCGGTCGACGCGCTGCCCGAGGACCTCGCGCTCGCGGCCGTCGAGCTACGCCGCGCCAACGGTCGCTGGTCCGCCTCGCTCGGCAAGCAGCTGCGCGGCGGCGGAGCGGCGGAGGTCGGTCGCATCGTCCTCGTCGGGCTCGGCAAGCGCGAGGCGCTCGACGGCGACCGCCTCGAGCGCTGGATCGATAGCGCGATCGCCGAGGCGGAGGAGGGCGGGGACCCGGAGCTCCTGCTTGCCCTGCCCGACCATCCGGCGCTCGCCGACGCCGCCGCCGCGCTGCGCGTCCTGCGCCGTCTCGCGCTGGCCGCCTACCGTTTCGACTCGATGCGCGGCGACCCTGACCCTCAGGTGCTGCGCAAGGTCCGGCTGCTCGCCGCCGCGGGCGCCGCGCCGGCCTTGCGCCGGGCGCGGCGCTGGATGCCGGCTCTGGCCGACGGCGTCCGACTGGCTCGTGACCTCGGCAACACGCCGCCCAACGTCGCGACACCCGAATGGTTGGCGGGCCGAGCCCGGGACCTCGCGCGTGCACGGGGCACCGCGGTCGAGATCCTCGGGCCGAGGCAGCTCGCCTCGCGCGGCATGGCGGGGATCCTCGCCGTCGGCGGCGGGTCGGGCAACGCGCCGCGCATGGTGCGCCTGGAAACCGCCGGCGAGGGTCCGGTGATCGCCCTGGTGGGGAAGGGCATCACGTTCGACACCGGAGGCATCTCAATCAAGCCCGGCCAGGCGATGGACGAGATGAAGTACGACAAGTGCGGCGCCTGCGCCGTGCTCGGCGCGGTGCAGGCGATCAGCGACCTCGACCTGCCGGTGCGCTTGCGGGCCTACCTGGCCCTGGCCGAGAACATGCCCGACGGGACCGCCTACCGGCCGGGAGACATCCTGCGCTACCGCAACGGCAAGAGCGTCGAGGTCCTCAACACCGACGCCGAGGGCCGCCTGGTCCTAGCCGACGCCCTGCTCTGGGCCGCGGACGAGAAGCCGGACTCCATTGTCGAGCTCTCGACCCTGACGGGCGCCACCGTCGTCGCCCTGGGCCATCACGGCGCCGCCCTCTACACCCCCGACGAGGGACTCGCCGAGGAGCTCCTCGCCGCGTCCGCCAGCAGCGGCGACCGGCTCTGGCGCATGCCGCTCTGGCCCGAGTTTCGCGAGGCCTTGCGCGGCACCCACGGCGACCTCAAGAATGTCGCCGGTCGCTGGGGGGGCGCCAACGCGGCGGCGGCCTTCCTCGCCGACTTCACCGGCGAGACCGGGAGCTGGGCCCATCTCGACATCGCCGGCACGGCGTGGATCGGACCCGACCAGAAGGGGCAGCAAGGGGCGACCGGCTTCGGCGTCGGCCTGATCGTCGCCTGGCTCCTGCACCGCGTGGGAGCGGCGTGAGCGAGGGCGCGCTCCTCGAGATCCGGGACCTGACGGTCTCCTTCCCCGAGCGCGACGGCTGGGTCGAGGTCGTGCGCGGGGTTTCGCTCGACGTGGCGCGAGGGGAGATCGTGGGCCTGGTCGGCGAGTCGGGATCGGGAAAGAGCGTCACCGCGCTGGCCACGCTGCGCCTGATACCGCCGCCCGGGGCGATCACCGGCGGCTCCGTCCGCCTCGACGGCGGCGACATCCTGGCGCTCTCCGAGCGCCGGATGCGCCGCGTCCGCGGCGGACGGATCGGGCTGGTTTTCCAGGAACCGATGAGCGCGCTCAACCCGGTCTTCACGGTCGGCTCCCAGATCGCCGAGACTGTTCGCATCCACCGCGACGTCTCCCGCCGCGAGGCGCGGGAGGAGGCCCGGAGGCTGCTCGAGCTGGTGGCCATCCCGTCTCCCGAGAGGCGACTCGACGACTATCCGCACCAGCTCTCCGGCGGACAGCGGCAACGGGCGCTGATCGCCATCGCCCTGGCGGCCTCGCCCGACCTGCTGATCGCCGACGAGCCGACGACCGCCCTCGACGTCACCATCCAGGCTCAGATCCTGCGGCTCCTTCTCGACCTGCGCGACCGCCTCGGCCTCGCCGTCCTGCTCATCACCCACGATCTGGCAGTGGTGGCCGAGACCTGCGATCGGGCGGTCGTTCTCTACGCCGGGCAGGTCGCCGAGACGGCTCCCGTGACGCGGCTGTTCGCGGCGCCCGCCCACCCCTACACGCGCGGCCTGCTGGCCGCGGTCCCGGTGCTCGGGCGGCCGGCGCGGCGGGGGGAGCTGCCGACCATCGCCGGGCAGGTGCCGGACATCGGCAACCTCCCGACGGGGTGCGCCTTCCACCCGCGTTGTCCGGAGGTGATGGAGATCTGCCGGCGGCAGGACCCGGACACCTACCCGGTCGCCCCGCGCCAGTCGGCCCACTGCTTCCTGCACGCGCCGCTACCGGCGGAGGAGACGGTGCGTTGAGCGCCCTGCTCGAGGTTCGCGGCCTCACCAAGCACTTCCCCGTGCGTCGCGGCGTCCTGCGTCGCCAGGTCGGCGCCGTGCGCGCCGTCGACGGCGTCGACCTCAGTCTCGAGGCGGGCGAGTCGTTCGCCCTGGTCGGCGAGTCGGGGAGCGGCAAGACGACCCTGGGCCGCTGCATCGTCCGGCTGCTCGAGCCGACCTCGGGCTCGGTCCTCTTCGCGGGCGTGGATCTCGCGCGCCTGCCGGAGCGGGAGCTGCGGCGGCGGCGGCGAGACTTCCAGATCGTCTTCCAGGACCCGTACGGATCGCTCGATCCGCGGATGCGGGTGGGCAGGATCCTCAGCGAGCCCCTCGAGGTCCACGGACTCGGCGACCGCGCCGGCCGGCGACGGCGCGTCCTCGAGCTCCTCGAGCTGGTCGGCCTGCCCGCCTCCGCAGCCCACCGCTACCCGCACGAGTTCTCCGGCGGTCAGCGGCAGCGCATCGGGATCGCGAGGGCGCTGGCCACCGGGCCCCGGCTGTTGGTGGCGGACGAGCCGGTGTCGGCGCTCGACGTCTCGGTCCGGGCCCAGATCCTCAACCTGCTGGCGAGGTTGCAGGCCAGGCTCGGCCTCACCCTCCTGCTCGTCGCCCACGATCTCGCCCTGGTCGAGCAGATCGCCGACCGTGTCGGCGTGCTCTACCTCGGTCGGCTGGTGGAGGTGGGGCCGACCGAGCGCATCTTCGCGGACCCGCAGCACCCCTACACCGCGCGACTGCTGGCCTCGGTGCCCGTCGCGGACCCGTCACGGCGCGGCCCGCGTCCGGTCCTGCCGGGCGAGGTGGCGAGCGCCCTGGAGCCGCCGGCGGGATGCGCGTTCCATCCCCGCTGCCCGGTGGCGCGGGAGCGCTGCCGGGCCGAGCGGCCCGATCTCGTCGCGGTAGGCTCCGGTCATCAGGCCGCTTGCTACTACCCCGGAGAGGTCGCAGGACCCGACGGAGATTGGAACTTTTCGGATCGCGCAACGTAGGCTTGCAGGGAAGGCCCTCGGGCCTTCTCCTGCTATCCAGTGGACCATCGCATCGCCGTCAGTGAGGGATCGACCATGAGATCAGCCCCGTGCCGCCACCTCGTTTCGAGCGCGCCCGCTCACCATCCGCTGCCCGCGCTCACGGCGCTCGTCGTCGCCTCGCTCGCCCTTCCGGCGCTGGGGGCCCAAACGATGACGGTGGAGACGTCGACCGCGCTGCCCGACCTGTCGGTAGCTCCCCAGCTGAGCATCGAGGGCGACCGGATCCAGCTCGACCTCGAGACGGCCATCTCGATCGCGTTGCAGCGCAACCTCTCGCTGGTCGTCCAGCGCTACAACACCGCGGAGTCGCGCTACCGCCTGACCCAGAGCCTGGGGGTCTACGACCCCCTGGCCACGGCCGACCTGGCAGCAGCCGACGAGACCGCACCGGCCGCCACCAACCTCGCCGGTGCCGACGTGCAGACGAGCGAGACCCAGAACTGGAACCTCGGCATCTCGAAGCTCCTGTCGACCGGCGGCACCGTGCGGGCGGACTTCCTGAACACGCGGCAGGAGACGAACTCGAGCTTCGCGACGATCAACCCCTCCTATCGCAGCGACTTCGACATCACCTGGAGCCAGCCGCTGCTGCGCAACCTCGGCCGCCAGGCCACCGAGCGCAACATCCTGGTCTCGCGCAACAACCTCGGCATCAGCCGTGAGCTCTTCGTCCAGGAGGTACACCGCACGATCCAGAGCGTCGCCAACGCCTACTGGACGCTTCTCGAGGCCCAGTACCAGCTCGACGTGGCCCAGCAGGCCCACGACCTCGCGCAACAGCTGCACGAGCAGAACACGATCCGCGTCGAGGTCGGCACCCTGGCGCCGCTCGAGCTCGTGCAGAGCGAGGCGGGTGTGGCCACGCGCGACGAGGAGATCATCCTCGCTGACGCCGCGGTCCAGCAGGCGGAGGACGACCTGCGGCAGCTGCTCAATCTCGAGCATGGCGAGCTGTGGGCGACGCCCATCGAGCTCGATCCCGCGGACCAGCGGGACCCGGTGGCTGTCGACCTCCAGGAGGCCATCGACCTCGCCCTGCGCGAACGTCCCGAGATCGCCCAGCAACGGCTGGCACTGGAGAGCCTCCTGGTCGACCGGGGCTACTTCCGGAACCAGCGGCTGCCGCAGGTCGACCTGCAGGTGCGCTACGGCTTCAACGGCCTGGGCGGCGATGTCACCGAGCGCGACTTCTTCACCGGCGAGATCCTCTCGATGACCGAGGGCAGCTACGACGACGCCCTCGACCAGATCACCGGCGGCGACTTCGAAGGCTGGCGCGTTGGCGTCAACGTCTCTTACGCGCTGCGCAACCGCGCCGCGAAGGCGGAGAGCGCCATCGCCGACCTGGCTCTCGACCGCGGCGAGGCCCGCCTCGCGGAGCTCGAGCTGCAGGTGAGGGCCGAGGTGCGCCGCGCGGTGCGGGCGCTGGAGACCGCCACCAAGGCGATCACCTCGGCCGAGGCCTCCCGACGCCTGCAGGAGAGGAACCTCGAGGCCGAGCAGAAGCGCTACGACAACGGTCTCTCGACCAGCTTCCAGGTGCTCGAGATCCAGGAGGACCTGGCGAGCGCCCGCAGCCGCGAGATCGCCGCGCAGGCGTCCTACCAGCGGGCCCTGGTAGAGTTCTGGCGCACCGTCGGCGGCCTCGACGGGGAGACCGGGGTGACCCTGGTGATCGCCGACGAAGGGTGATCCCGAAGAGGGGGTTCGTGGAGGAGAGCGGTTTCGGACGGCTGATCGGCGTGTTGGTGGCTCCGCGCCGGACGTTCGAGGCCGTCGCCGGCCGGCCCACCTGGGCGCCGCCGCTGGTGGCCCTCCTCCTGGTGACGGTGCTCAACAGCTTCGTGCTGATCGGCCGCACCGACTTCGTCGCGGTGACCGCCGCGGCCATCGAGCGCAGCGGGCGGGAGGCCGACGCGGAGCAGGTGGAGCTGGTCGCCAGTCTGCAGGAGTCGCTGGCCCCGGTGACCGCCGTCGCCTCGGTGCCCAGCACCCTGCTGGTGTTGGCCCTCGTCTTCTGGGTCTCCTTCAAGCTGGTCGGCGGGGAGATCTCCTACCGGCAGTGCCTCGCCGTCGTCGGTCACGGCCTGCTGCCGTGGCTGCCGGCGATGCTCCTCTCCCTGCCCTCCCTGCTCGCCCGCCACGCCTTCGGCTTTGCGGACTACCAGCAGCTCGGCTTCTTCCCCGCGACGCTGCCGTCGAGCCTGGCCGCCGTGGCCCCGGAGGGCGCCTCCGCCGGCCTGCTGGCGGTGCTCTCCTCGATCGACCTGTTCAGCCTGTGGAGCATCGTCCTGCTCTCCCTGGGCTTCTCGGTCGTCGCCCGCGTCTCCCGCGCCACCGCGGCCACGACGGTCGTCGCCCTGTGGGCGGTCTACGTCCTGGGCAAGCTCGGCTGGACGCTCGTCGGCACGGCTTGATCGCGAACTCCGCCGCGGCCCGCTCTCGCGGCGATCGCGCCCCGCCGGTGCCCCGGCGCCGGCCCGGAGGGAAACCAGTGCTATTCTCCGCCCGACGCCCCACCGGAGGAGGGACCGGCGGAGCGCGGGGGGTCCCATGATGTCTGGAGCTTGCAGTCCTGGCGCGGGGCGGTTGGCGGCGACGCTCGCGCTCGCGCTCCTCGCGGCCGGCGGGGCGCGGGGCGCAGTCGATCCACGGTGCGAAGCGATTCCCGAGACAGCGGCGCCGGAGCCCGAGTGGCACGCCCGGCTCTGCTTCGACGAGGACGCCGCCGCGCTGCGGCCCCGGCCGTCGACGGCGGGGGAGACGATCGACGTCCCGATCTCGAACGGCTACGCGCACGACATCCGGGTGGGCGCCGGCAACTTCGTGCGGCATCGCCTGAACGACTTCCCCGGCCAGACGGTCCTCGACGTCCAGCCCCTCTTCCTCACTGCCCAGGACTTCGACCCGCTCGGCGAGACGCTCTACGCCCTCGACTGGGACGGCGACCGGCTGGGAACCCTCGACCTCAGCGACGGCACCTTCACCGAGATCGGCCCCAGCGTGCCGCTGGGGAACGAGATGTGGAGCGGCCTGGCCGTCCATCCGCTGACCGGTGCCCTCCTCGCCAGCGCCACGGACGACGATACGTCGTCGCTCTACACGATCGCACCGGCCACCGGAACGGCCACCCTCGTCGGCTCCACGACGCTGGCTCCGATCATCGTCGCCATCGCCATGAACTGCGACGGCGAGCTCTACGCGCACGACCTCGACAGCGACTCGCTCTACACTCTCGATCCGGCGACCGGGGAGGCCACCCTGGTCGGCCCGACCGGCGTCGACGCCCGCTTCGCGCAGGGCATGGACTTCGACAACTCCGACGGCAGGCTCTACGCCTGGATCTACCAGGGCAGCGGGGCCAACCAGTACGGCACCATCGATCCCGCCACCGGAGCCTTCACGCCGCAGTCGATGGACGACCCGTTCGGCGAGTTCGAGGGCGCCACGCAGACGCTCTGCTTCGAGAACGCCCTGCTCTTCCAGGACGGCTTCGAGTCCGGCGACACCGGGGCGTGGACGACGACGGTCCAGTAGGGAAGGGAAACATCCCTCGGTCCAGCGCGTAGAACCGGGTGATGGCGACCTTCCTGCTCTGGCTCCTGCTCTTCATCGTCTGCTGGCCCGTGGCCCTGCTGGCGCTGGTGGCCTGGCCGATCGTCTGGCTCCTGCTGCTGCCCTTCCGGCTCCTGGGCGTGGCCGTCGACGGCGTCTTCGGCTTCCTGCGGGCCCTGCTGACCCTGCCGGCCCGCCTCCTCGGCGCCCGCGTCTAGGGCGCGCCCGGCGTCGCCGGCCGGAGCCGTTGCTATGCTGCCGCCGGGGAGGGCAGGCACCATGAGCCAGGACAAACGGATCCGGACCGCCTTCGAGCGCAATGCGAAGGCGCTCCACCTGCGGCCCGGAATCGGCCGCGGCACGGCGGTCACCACGGCTCGCCGGGTGGAGGGGCTGACCTTCGAAGTCACCGAGGGCGACTGGGAGCTCACCGTCGACATGGGCGAGAAGTCGGGCGGCAACAATCGCGGCCCCAACCCGGGCGTCTACGGCCGCGGCACCCTCGCCTCGTGTCTCGCCGTCTCCTACGGCCTCTGGTCCGCCTACCGGAACGTCCCGCTCACCCGCCTCGAGGTCGAGGTCCAGGCCGACTACGACTCCCGAGGCGACCTCGGCGTCGACGACGTCCCCCCGGGCTACGAGGAGATCCGCTACGTCGTCACCGTCGAGAGCCCCGAGCCCGAGCAGCGCGTGCGCGCCCTCCTCGACGAGGCCGACTCCCACTGCGCCTACCTCGCCATCTTCCGCGACCCGCAGACGGTGCGGCGGGAGGTCCGGGTCGTGGGGCGTGGGGGAGGGGAGAGCACCGAAGCCGAGGCCGTACAATAGCCGTGTGATCGGCCGGCAGCTCGGGCACTTCGAGATCCTCGCCGAGGTCGGAGCGGGCGGGATGGGGACGGTGTACCGTGCGCGGGACCTGACCCTCCACCGCACAGTGGCGGTCAAGGTGCTGCCTCCGACGGAGGTCAGCGAGGAGCGACGCCGCCGGTTCCTGGCCGAGGCCCGGGCGGCCTCGGCTCTGAATCACCACGGGATCGTGACCGTCTACGAGGTCGGCACCGAAGGCGAGGTCGACTACATCGCCATGGAGCTCGTCGAAGGCGAGAGTCTCGCGCGGCGACTCGCCCGTGGTCCGCTGAGCGAGGCCGAGGCGAAGCGCTCCACCGCGCTCATGGCCGAGGCGCTTTCGGTCGCTCACGCCGCCGGGGTGATCCACCGGGATCTCAAGCCCGGCAACGTGATGTTGACGCCGAACGAGGAGCTCAAGATCCTCGACTTCGGTCTGGCCAAACGTCTCGCCATGCCCAAGGCGGGCGCCTCCGACGACCTCCCGACGATGACCGCTCCGGCATACACGGCCAACGGCGCCATCATCGGCACGCCGGCCTACATGGCGCCGGAGCAGGCGAGCGGGCAGCCGGTCGATCGGCGCGCCGACCTGTTCGCCCTGGGGTGCATCCTCTACGAGATGCTCACCGGCGAGCGCCCGTTCCGGGGCGGTGGCTCCGTGGAGGTGCTGAGCGCGATCCTTCGCGACGAGCCGCCGCCACCCTCGTCCCGACGCCGCTCGATCTCCTCCGCCTGGGACCCGATCGTCGGGCGGCTCCTCGCCAAGGATCCCGATGCGCGGTACGCCAGCGCCGAGCAGCTCCTCGCCGATCTGCGCCGGCTCGACGAGCCGAAGCGCGGACCAGCCGGGCACCGGACAAGGCTGCCGTGGCTGGTGCCGGCTGCGCTCGCCGGCCTGCTGCTCGTCTCCCTCGTGATCGCGTGGTGGCCGCGAGGCGGGACCCCGTCCGGTGGCACCGCCGCGGCCACCGATCCGTTCCCCGACTATCGCTTTCGCCTGGTCGCCGACCTGCCCGGCTCGCAGCGCGAGCCGAGCCTCTCGCCCGACGGTCGCATGGTCGCCTTCGTCATGGAGGACGCCGAGGGTGTGGCCCAGATCTGGGTCATGGACCTGGCCGGCGCCCAGCCCATCCAGGTGACCTCGGGAGGGCGCGGCGCCGGCGGGCCCCGGTGGTCGGTCCGCGGGGACCGCATCGTCTTCGGGCGCGCGGGGGACGGCATCTGGGAGGTGCCCCCTCTCGGCAGCGATCCGCACCAGCTCCTTTCGACCGGGCACAGCCCCGCGCTCTCCCCCGACGGGAGTCTGCTGGCCTACAACGACGAACGGCGGCTGTGGGTCGCCGGGGCCGATGGCAGCGACCCCCGGCCGCTCGAGGGATTCGAGCCGCTCCACTTCGGCTCCTTCGGCAAACCCGCCTTCTCGCCCGACGGCGTCGAGCTCGTGACCTTCTGGCCCCATTCGGACCGTCCGCTCGGAGATCTGTGGATCGCGCCGGTCGCCGGGGGCGAACCGCGCAGGCTCACCGAGCTCACCTTCCTCTCATGGAGCACGGCACCGGTCTGGACGCCCGACGGCCGCTGGATCGTCTTCACCTCCGATCACGGCGGCAGCACGACACTCTGGCGGGTGTCGGTCGACGGCGCCCAGCTCGAGCCGGTCACGGTGGGTGCCGGCAGCGACTACGACCCCGACGTCTCCCGGGACATGCGGCGCATCGTCTACGCCAACGGCCGCAACGTCGCGAAGCTCGAGATCCACGACCCCGAGAGCGGCCCGAGGCGCGTCGTCTACGAGCGCCGTGACCTGCTGATCACTCCACGGGTCTCGCCGGACGGTCGGCAAGTCGCCTTCTTCTCGCGCGCCGGCGGCTCGTTCCACCTGTTCGTCGCCGACCTCGAGTCCGGCACCGCGCGTCAGGTCACCCACGGTTCGGGGCAGGTCAATGCCCACCCGGTCTGGGCGGCGGACGGGAACACCCTCTACTACTACCGTCAGGGCCTCCGACCGGACTCGACGAGCTCGTACCGGCGCATCTCCGTCGAAGGGAGACGGGACGAGCAGCTGCTCGCCGACTGGCGCTGGCCGGTCCAGAGCCAGACCACCCCGTCCCCGGACGAGACCCGTCTCGTCTACCTCCTCCGGGCGGCGGGCCGGAACCTCGAGACCCGAGTGAGAGTCCTCGACACGGGCGAGGAGCACGCGCTGCCCAAGACCCTCTACGACCCCCTCTGGACCGCGGACGGGGAGGAGATCTACGGCGGAACCTCGGGCGATCGTGGAAGCAGCGGCGAGGTCCACTTCTGCGCCGCCGACGGCGCCGGCTGCCGCAGGGTCGGCGACGGCTGGAGCGCCAGACTGTCTGCCGACGAGACGACGCTCTACACCCTCAGGGGTTCTCCGCCGGTCGTCTGGCGGTACGACCTGGAGAGCGGTGCCGGGGAGGCGCTCTTCACCCTCGAGGACTACGACCCGGTGGACTTCGGGTGGGGCATCGGCCCGGGAGGCGAGATCGTGGCCCACGCCCAGTACCAGGGCGAGCTCGAGCTCTGGATCGGCGAGGCGGACCCAGAGGGCGCCGCAGGCGGCCTCTCGCCGTAGCGCCAGGTTGCGCAGCGGCCACCAGCCGACGCCGTAGCTCGGCCGGACCTCAGCCGCTGCCCGACGACCAGGCCGAGGTGTCGCCGCCCCGAGGCAGCGCACCGTTACAACGGTCACGGCGCCACCGCCCGCGCGACGTTCGGGCGCAGCCGGGAACTGACCCGAGCGCCGAGAGGTTGGATACTCTCGACGCAATGACCTCAGCTCCGGGATCGGCTGCGCTCGCCGCGTGCACCATCATCGCGCTCGCCGCCGCGCCGTGCCTGGCGCAGGAGCGGGGCGGCTTCGGGGAGAGCGTCGACGTCGAGCTCGTCTCGCTCGACGTGCTGGTGACGGACCGGGACGGGCGGCCGGTGACCGATCTCTCCCGGGAGGACTTCCGGCTCTTCGACGAGGGGCGGCCGGTCGAGATCGGCCACTTCTCTCCGCCGTCGGGAACCGTCGACCCGGCCGGCGCGCCAGCCACGGCGGAGGAGGGCGCCCCGGCCCCGCCGCGCCCCGAGACCGGCCCGGCCCCCGATCTGCTGGTGATCTTCCTCGATCAGCTCCACCTGATCCCCACCAGCCGCGACCGCGCGCTGCGCCAGCTGGCCACGGTGCTCGACGAGCGGCTCGACCGGCGCACCGAGGTCCTGCTGGCGAGCTTCGACGGCGCCGTCGACGTGCCTCTGGCGCCGACGCGCGATCGCAAGAAGCTCTGGGTGGCGCTCGCCGAGGAGCTCGTCTACGGCGCCCAGGCGCTCCAGCTGCATCGCGAGGACTCCCAGATCCTCAACAACGTCCGCGAGACGCTGGAGATCCACATCGAGGACCTCCTGCGGTCCTTCATTCCCCCGGACCAGATCATGGACCTGGCGTGCAGCTCGACGAGCCTCTTCGCCCGGACGCATGCCGACCAGGAGCGCGCCCGCATCGAGGCCACGGCGAGCGCGCTACGGGAGTTCCTGGCCTCTTTTGCCGCCTACCCGGGGCGCAAGACGCTGCTCCACGTCAGCGACGGGATCTCGATGGTGGCGGGCCTGAAGCCGATGGAGTACTTGATCTCGCTGTGCAACGGCACGGCCCAGTTCCAGGGCCTGGAGGCAGACACCGTGCTCTCGTGCTGCCCGCCGGCCAGGTTCTTCGCCTCCGCCGCGCAGCTCGAGATCCA
>Ga0302046_10000755_pt1 | contig 31376 bp, 28 predicted proteins | sample RVTome_11_FD_200261 | JGI IMG/M metagenome (GOLD analysis project Ga0302046, IMG submission 200261) | Soil microbial communities from uranium-contaminated site in the Upper Colorado River Basin, Wyoming, United States - RVT147D111 (version 2) ...
ACTACTCGCTTCAATCGTAGACAGGCCACATCGCAAGAAACAGGACGACTGCCTCGCCACGATATAAAGGTCATGGGCATACATGCATCAGGTCCCAACTATATAAATATGAGGAAGTGAGTTACGCATATGTCCGGGACATTGTGGCGCTGAGGGGCCGCGGGACTTATGCTTTTGTCGGTCTCGTTATTCACGTGGGCCAGCTTCATTTGAACTCCTCCATCATCGGGCTCTCGGTGTCCTACTCTACGTGAGGAGGGACATGCGTCAATCCCTTTTACGCTTGTCTTTTCCAGTGTTTTTTCCATGCTGGGCAGCCTCGGAGGTCCACGTCACATCTCGCTGATCGTGAACCCGGCCACAGTGTGACTGGGTCAAGGTGTCTTACTTTGGAGCACTTGCCACGCCGGTGATATGCGTAAGTCGGAGGGTCAATATCAAAACCGGCAAATGCGTAAGTGCGGCAATCGGTGGTCAACACCGCTCTGCCAAGGCTACGGATAGGCAAAGGAGGGCATTGTGAAGCAAAGCCGACAGAGGTGGAGTGGGTGAAAGCGGCTGGTTTCCGGATTTGCCGGAGGCGTTGCCAGAACGCGTCGGTTTCGGTGCTTTTCAGGATACTACCCAACTCGTTGCATGGATGCGCGGGCAGGCCTTGAGTGGCTGGTTTTCCGAGGAAAAGTTGAAACTCTTTGCCCTTTAACTGGTGCCAGAGGAGGGATTTGAACCCCCGACCAAAGGCTTATGAGTCCTCTTTTCCGGGGTTTTCACAACCCGACACAATCCGACACGAGGAAGCAGAAAACCCTTGTCTTTCCTAGGGTTTAGGGTCACTTTGGCCGTGACATGCCAACACAACCCAACACAGCCGAAAAACCAAAAAGGGGGACAAAAAGGGGACATGGCGACCTTGGAACTACTGCGGGGGGACATAGCAGGGACACGAAATCATTCTGGAAGTCTCGCCTGTTCAAACGGAGCAATTCCGATTGGTGGGTCCGGATCAAATACAAAAGCCAGGATGACAAGTTTGCCTTGGGGACCGCCCATGCCGACAAGGCCAGCGAAACCGCTCTGCAGATTTGGCAGACCATTGCAAGGCACGGCTGGGAGGAGGCCATCCGGCGCCACAAGCGGGCCGGGGATCGCATACTGGATGGGAAGCCGATGACGGTGGGCGCCTACGTCCAGAGCGCCCTTGTCCATCTGAACGTGAAGCCCACCACGGCCTCTAGCTACGTGCGGAAATTCCGGACGCTGGTTGCGGGAGTGTTCAAGATCCGAGGCGACAACCGTCGGTACGGCAGACCCGGCGCCAAGACCTACCAGGCTGCCGTTGACGCCGTGCTGCTGGACAAGCTGACCCCGGATCGGATCAGTCGTTGGCGGACCGCCTACATCCGGGACAAGAGCACCAACCCGTTGAGGCGAAAACAGGCCCGGGTCACGGTGGCAAGCGTCCTACGATCCTCCAAGTCCCTGCTCAGCGACAAAGTCCGGGCTCTGGTTGGAGGAAACATACCCGACCCGTTCAAGGGCCTGGAGATCGACACCACATTCGGAGGTCGCTACAAGTCGATGATCGATCACCGCAAGCTGGGCGAGGCCGCGGCTAAAGAATTAAAGGGGACGCCGGAGTATCTGGTTTTCCTCCTGTCCATCGGAGCCGGACTAAGGCGTGCTGAAATCGATGGCCTGCGCTGGGATGACATTAACTTCGACAGGGACCAAATCACCGTTGCCGTCTCGGAGTTTGGTGACACCAAGACCGAATCCAGCGAGGGGACCGTGGACATCTCCCCTGCCCTTACCGCCGTCTTGAGGGATGCCAAGCGGGAGTCGGATTCCCCCTTTGTCATCCCAAGCACCGCCCCGGACAGCATCGCCTCGAAGCATTGGAACCGATACCGCGCCGACAAGGTCCACAAGAGGTTGATCGTCTGGTTGCGCCAGCATGGCGTCACCGGCAATTGGCCCATTCACACATTGCGAAAAGAGTATGGGTCTCTCCTGACCGCGCAGTCGGGGATCTATGTAGCATCGGCCGCGTTGCGGCATTCCAGCATCGCCCTAACCCGCGACTTTTACGCCGACAAAAAACAGGCCACGCCGCTATCGATGGACGGCATTCTGGAGGAGGGATCGCCGTGACGCTCCACAAGCATGTTGTTCACGCGACCGGCGAGGGACTGAACGCGCTGGGCGTGGTGCGGAACGTGCGTCGGTTGGTCGATGCGGCTGAACTGTTCCGCTACCGCCACCCCCAGAGGGATCGCGACGGAAAAGTTTGGTCCCAAGAGATTCGGCATTGGACGATTGACCGGGACTCGGGCCGGAGGACACTGAACTGGACGCTGCGACTTCCATTGATCACTGGCGCGGCCGGAGAGATGGCGTTGAAGGAAGCCGTGGAGCACCATGCGTTCCTTCAACCTAAACCCACCACCGAGGCCGATCCGCCTGCGATTGTGCGGGCCAAGCGACGCGCGTTGTCCAAGGGGTATCGCGACACCATCCATCTCATGGACCTGGCTTCGACCACACGCGACCAGGACCGGCAGCGGCTGGCCGCGAGTATTTTTCGAGCATTCGTTCTTGAAACATTCGTCATGACGGGCGTTGCCTTGGACCGCGTCCACCCCGGGGAAATGCGCAAGCTGGCGCGGATGGCCGAGGCCGCGTCCAAGCGGAAGGGTCCGGCCCTGGACGCCCTGGATCACGAGCTGGTCAACGGATGGATTCCCAAGGGCTACATGCGCATGCGGCCTGAAGATTTACAAGCGTGTGTTCTGCGGGCCACCGGCACGGCTTATTCCGTCGAAACGATTCGCAAGCGAGCCCAACGGTTGAGCCTTCCAACTTTCCGCCTTCCGGGCCGACCAAATAAATAGGACAGACCCCGGGAGGATTTGTCCGTATTATCTTGTCGCCGCCGATGCAATTGTCGGCGGCATGACAACTCCGCGTAGGTCCACATCACCCGCCCCCCGACCGCAATATCTATCCCGCCGCCAGGCCGCCGACATGGTCGGGCTGCACCCGCGCAGCCTGATCCGCTGGGAGTCCCCACGCGGGCCGCTCACGCGCCACGTGCTGCCCAGCGGGTACGTCCGGTACGCACTGGCCGATGTGCTCGCGATGGTCCAGTCCACCACCCCTATCATCTGACCCCGACCCGCCCCCGGCGGGGCATGAAAATGCCCCGCCCGGCCAGCCAGCCGCGCGGGGCAAAACACCAATCACGTATGCGCATCATCTGCAGATTCCGCCGGCCACGCAAGCCGGAACCATCCACCCGCGCGTCCCACCCACCGTGCGTCATGGCCCCCGGCACCGGCGTGGTCGTGGACGTGGGCCACACCCTGTCGCCAGGCGACCAGGCCGAGCTGGCGGATGCCGTAGCCGCCGCCGTCCGGCGATGGGTGGGGGGGGGCCGATGACCGCCACCGACATCATCAGCCGCCTCGTAGGCGTCACCCGCACCGCCACCGGCTGGACGGCGCGGTGTCCGGCGCACGAGGACGGCACGGCGAGCCTGTCCGTCACGGAGGGGAGCGACGGCAGGATACTGGCGCATTGTCATGCCGGCTGCACCGTCCAGGATATCGTCGCCGCGATGGGCATCACGCTGGCCGACCTGTTCCATCGCAACGACAAGCCGCCACGTCGCGAGACCGGCAAGCGCATCGTCGCGACGTACGATTATCACGGCGCGGATGGCTCGCTTGTCTTCCAAGTGTGTAGGATGGAGCCAAAGAGCTTCAGGCAACGCCAACCCGATGGCAACGGCGGTTGGGCCTGGTCGATGAAGGGGATCGCGCGTGTTGTATATCATTTGCCGGACGTGCTTGAGGCCGTGGCCAGCGGTCGAGTGATATACATCACTGAAGGCGAGAAGGACGTGGACACATTGCGCGAGCATGGCCTGGTGGCGACTTGCAACCCGGGAGGCGCGGGAAAGTGGGAGGCCGCATGGGGGACATGGTTCGCAGGCGCGAGTGTCTATATCATTCCCGACCGCGATGCACCAGGCCGCAAGCATGCCGAGGACGTAGCGCGCAAACTGCATGGACATGCCGCGTCCGTGAGGATAGTCGAGTTGCCCGTCAGGCTGCACGGCAGGCCGGTCAAGGACGCGTCCGACTACCTGGGAGCAGGTGGGACAGCCGAGGGCATCGCGAGGCTGGCCGAGGAGGCGCCGGAGTGGAGGCATGGGAGCGCACAGAACAAGCCAGTTGAGCCGCGCCAGGGTCCACCAGAGGCTTATTACGATCCGGCCAAGAAGGTTTTCTGGATTCGCAACAACAGGCAGTTGTGGATTGAAATATCAGAGGGCGGATTCCGCCGCCATCTCAAGGCAAGCGGCGTTTCGCCTGTTAAACCCGAAGGCGCATTTGTTTCTGCCGTCGATGCGACGTTGGTCCAAACCCAACTAGAGCGTGACGTTTCATATGCTGGCGCGTTGGCAGGATACAAAACAGGCGTGCATGATATAAGCGGCAATCGCGTTCTGGTCACCACGTCACCCCGGTTTATTGCACCGCGAGAGGGTGGATTTCCGATCTTAGAAAACATACTGCTTGGACTTTTTGGAGCCGAACAACATCCCTACTTCCTGCTATGGTGGAAACTTGCTATAGAGACCGTCCGGAGCGGCAGGCACAGGCCGGGTCAAGCTGTGGCCATCGCGGGACCTGGAGGTTGTGGAAAAAGTCTCGTACAGAATATCATTACGGAAACCTTGGGAGGCCGCAGCGTGAAGCCGTTTCGGTATATGTATGGGACCACTGACTTCAATGCTGACCTTTTCACTTGCGAGCATCTAATGATTGAAGATGAGGTTGCCGCTTCAGACATTCGCTCACGCCGGAACTTCGGTTCGCGCATCAAGGAGGTTTGCGTAAACATCACGCAGTCTTGTCACGCCAAGGGTCGGCAGGCATTGACTCTCACACCGGTCTGGAGACTCACAATCACGCTCAACTCGGAGCCGGAGAATTTGCAGATACTTCCCCCTGTCGATGAGTCTATCGCGGACAAGCTGATGCTGTTCAAAGGCCATGCGCAGGAGATGCCAATGCCTTCAGCGACGAATGAGGAGAAGGCCGCTTTTTGGTGCGCGATCATGGCGGAACTTCCAGCCTTCGTGCACTACCTGGAGCAACTGAGCATCCCCGCCGGCATGATGGACCAGCGATATGGCGTCCGGCACTACCATCACCCGGACATTTTAGGCGCGTTGGACGACATGGCGCCGGAGACCAGGTTGTTGAACCTGATCGACTCAGAACTGTTCGGCACCCCGGCAGCCGGGACATGGGAGGGGACGGCTGAGGACCTGGAGGCGCGGTTGGTCGGGGGAGCGACCGGCTGGAGAGCCAGAAAGCTGCTCGACTGGTCAAACGCGGTCGGGACCTACCTGTCGAGGCTGGAGACCCGCCACCCGGACAGGTTCGCCAGGCACAGGACCAATTCGTCGCGAAAATGGCTCATTTCCCCAACAAAGTGACACCGTGACGCCGAATAACCAATATCAATGAAAAAAAAAGGTACTAAAAAAGAACGTGTGAGGACTCCCCGTTTTTTCGCTGACCATGCCTTTTAGGCGTCACGGTGTCACCGACTGGATATGAAACCCCTACCTGAAGCTACCCTCCTGAAGGAGATGTTGGACACCCCTGACAGGAGCGTGAACGGCTGGCCGAGTGAAGCATGGTTGGTGCGCAAGCGGGCGCTGGCCGAAGCCATCCGGGCCAAGTTCCACAGTCAGCACGGTCTGGTTCCAGACAAAGGCCGCCGCGCCGGCCGCATCTGGGACCGCCTTTGGGCCGAGGCGTTGACTGGTGAATGCGGCCTGTTTGACCATGTTACACTGGCGCAGACCGCCGAGGGGGTGCCGGTCCTGATTACCCAGCCTTACGGCATCGTTGGGGCCGATGGCGACAAGATAGCCGCCAGGTTCGAGCCGATGCGCCAGGCCGGCTACCAGTTCACCATCATCCGCGCCGATCATCTTTCTTGGCATTACCCCGGCTGGACAGGGTTGATTGCGCTGGTAGTCATCGCCAGGCCGACACCGGGCCGCCGCCGACCATGAACCCCATGACCCAGCACCCCGTCATCCTTATCGACAGCCGTGAACCGTGGCCGCACCCCTGGGCCGCGCATTGGCCATCTGACATCGAGGTCCGGCGCGAGGCGCTGCCAACCGGGGACGTGTGCCTTGCTGGCAACCCGCTGGTTGCGGTCGAGCGGAAGGCGCCAGCCGACCTTGTGGCCTGCATGACGTCGGAGCGGCAGCGGTTTGAACGGGAGCTGCGCAGGGCGTCGAGTGAGCTGGACCGCATGACAGTCATCGTCGAGGGAAGCATGGATGCCGTGTTGCTGCATCGCCGTGGCATGTCCTCCGCGAGTGTGCTGGGCACGCTGGCCACATGGGCCAGGCGCTATCGCCACCCGTTCTTGTTCGCGCCGACGGTCGAGGTTGCTGCCGAGTTGTGCCTGCGCTTCCTGACCGGGCCTGTCCGCGAGGCTGAGCGCGTCCTGCGGTCCACCAGGCGCGCCGGGAAGGAGGAGGCGACCGCGTGACACCCAACGCGTCAAAGCCACGTGTGGGCCATCCTGGGGCCAAGGCGACCCCCCCCTCTCTTGGGTCCTCCCCGGGCCAAACCAACCCGCAGGGTGCCGAGCGCGGTCTTTTCCTAGTCGCAGGAAAAATTCAAAATGCTCCACAAAATGAATAAAAACGCAAAGAAGCCAGGAAAACCCACCAAAGGCAAAGGCCGACCCGCCGCGCCTGGGGTTCGGCTGAGCATCGAAGCCGCCGGGCGCGAATTCCACGTGGACCGCCGCGCATTGACCGCACGGCTGCGCGAAGCCGAGCAGGAGGCCGGAGAGGACAAGAAATTTGCCATTCACCAGGTTCATGAGGCGCTGGCCGGGTCACTCCACAGTGAGCGCGTCAAGAAGGTCAGGGTTGAGCGCGAGTTATTAGAGATGGAAGCCGCTGAAAGGCGAAAAGGTCTGGTTGACACTGAAGTTGTGGACACACAACTGGAAAGCTGCATTCGGCAAGTCATCGGAACAATATCGGGCTGCAAACTCATCCCGTGGGAATGGAAGGCCGCGCTTTTTGACGACGCGATGGACAATTGGACATCCGACCTTGAACGGTCCCTTGGTTTGCCGGAAGGGTCATTGAAGCGAGCGCACCAGGCATCTGAGGAGATGAGACAAGATTATGAAAAAGCCAAGAACGGAAGCTGAGAAAGTCGTCGATATTCTACGCCGACGGCTTGAAAAATTTTGTGATGACCTAATGGGTCCGCAACCCAAGCGCCGACGCCGAAAAAAAGTTCAAGCCGATAGTTGACATGGTTATTTACGGTGACGAAATGAAGGTGTCGCGACGATGCGGCGGCATGGTCTGATTACCGCTTGTGCCAACGAGGTCCGAATTGGAACCCAGCCGCCGCTAGCGTGACGGAGGCCGCGAACATCGACCCCTTGGCCGGGTGAGATGGCAGACGGCGCGACGGACCCGGATGTTATATTAATGGCGGGATGACCTGAGCGTGAACCAGCAATTTGTCAGTATAGAAATTCACACTTATGGAAATTTTCATTTCACCATCTGATGGGCCTACCCAAACCATCGGGCAGGCGTTCGCTGACCGCTGTCAGAGCGGGGGCTTCTGGACATCCAAAAGCGGCCAGAACCAGACCCTCAGCCTCGACGCCACGTCCCTGCACACTCGCGCCACGTTCACCGCGTCTGGCGCAAGCCTCACGTCCATCCAGAAGTTGCCGGGCGTCCCGGGCCTGCTCGACCAGCAACCCCTGAGCGTTCTCGACCTTTTCGACCAGGCCAGGACCAACGCGCGGACCATCCGCTTCATCAAGGAAACGTCCTTCACGAACGCGGCTGCAGCCGTGGCTGAGGAAGGATTGAAACCTGATGCAACGCTGGCCGTCGAGGAGGAGGACGCCACGATGCGCAAGATCGCCGTGACCATCAAGGTCACCGACGAAATGCTTGCGGACCATGAGCAGATGCGGTCGTTTGTTGATTCCCGGCTCGGATACATGGTGTCGGCTTACGCGGACAGCGAGCTGCTCAACGGCGACGGCACCAGCAACCGCATCGTTGGAATCCTGAATGTCAGCGGAATTCAGACGCACAATTCCAGCGAGAGTGACTCTGCGTTGGACGCCATCCAAGAGGCGTTAACGAAGGTCCGCACCGTCGGCCACATCGAGCCAACGGCCGTCGTGGTTAACGCAACCGACTGGGGCGACTTCCAGCGGACGAAGGACAACAGCGGCCAGTATTTTTTCAACTCGCCGATGGGCGTGACCTACGGGGTTCGAGGCCGGGCGGCCGTGCAAACGATGTGGGGCTTCCCCTGCATGGCCACGTCGCACATCGCGCAGGGAACTGCGGTCGTCGGCAACTTCCGCATGGGTGCCACGGTGTTCTTGCGGGGGCTGACGATTGAAACGACCAACAGCAACGAGGACGACTTCAAATATAATCGAGTCGCCGTCCGCGCCGAACTTCGGCTGACGCTTGCGCCTTACAAGCCGCTGGCGTTTTGCGCGGTGACCAACATCGCGTAACAACTCACCCCCGCGCCATGAATTCTATTGCACATCCTCCCTCGGGTCTGCAAAGGCGATGCTGTGGCGCGGGGATTTTCTTTCCCTCAGCTTGCGGTCGGATTGTCTGCCGGTTGCGAGCACTTCTTCTGTCATATTGGAGGGACCGCCTTGTCTAACACGCAGGGCGGTCCCTTTTCTAACATCGAAGCCGAGCGTTAATCTAACATGAGCAAGGGCCGCAAGGACGCCGAGTTTCACATCATCCAGCCGCTGGTGCTGCGCGTGTGGGCGCTGAAGCGCGAGGCGCAGAGCATCCAGGCCGAGCTAAGCCGCATCGCGCCGGAGTTGAGTTTGGAGGGCCAGCTTGAATGCGCATCGACCATGTTCGAGCGGATGCGTGAAATTCAAAAGCTACTCGAACGCGCCGGCCTGGATTGGGAGATCAGCGATTACGAACCGCCGGGCGAACCGCCAGTTGAAGGCGATGAGTGGAAGTTCGCATGATCATGAGCACCCCGACCGCATCCCCCGACACCGAGCGCGACCAGACCGCGCACCTTTATGAGGTTCTGCGCGCCATGCCTCACGCTGGCACCCTGCCGACCGGGGACTTGCTGCGCCTATGCAGGGGCGTGGTGCGCCGGCTGGCCATCCTGCCAGGCCGCGTGAATTTCTCCGAGCCGTCCGGCAGCCAGCGTCCAGCTAACCTTTGAGGGACCACCAGGCCGAGCCGGGCGGCCACCCCTTTCCACGCCAGGTTGGCCAGCAACGATGAGGGACACCCGCCTTGGGCCTGCGCATGGCCTGGGGCGGGGTTTTTATTTCCGGCCGCAACCAGCCTGACGTCGGCACGATCGCCAGCCGAGCGCGAACGCGAGACCCGGACCAAACCCGCCAAGTCCGCAGGCGTAGGCCAGCGCACCTACGACGCCGGCAAACTCATCCTGGAAGCCGTGGAGGCCGGGGAGGTGCCGCAGGAGACGTTGGACAAGCTGCGCAACCGCCATGACCCCCGTGTGACCATTTTCCAGCCGACCCCTCGAAAAACTTGCGCCGGAAAGGCACCGCCAAGGCGTTTTCCAGACCCGAGCGGTATCTGGACACCCCTGGAAACGAGGACGCCGCGCCAGCACAAGGCCGACGCGGCGACAGGGGGACTTGGTTGTGGTCAGACCCCGCGTTGAGATCCCGGCGTCCACGGCCGATCCGGAGTGTCCAGGATGCTCCCAGCCTCGGGTGAATCCGTTTGTTCAACGGTCGCATTCTCACCCGGCCAGCATGCCGAGGCAAATCGCATGGCCGCTTCGGGAGTGTGGAACCAGGCTGGTTCGCCGCCGCTGGATGCGTGAGTGAAGCCGTAATAGGTCGTCACTGGGACACCCCGTTTCTCAGCCACGCTTCGAGGACGTTCCGCACAAGCTGGTGCGCACCGGGCACCAGAGCCGTCTCGCCGAGCGCCAGTTGAACCCGCGCCTGCGCTTCCCCGAGTGCGACGGCCAGAATGCGGCTCAGGACGTGAAGCATTTCATCCCGCGCCACGAAGCCGCCGCCGCCGCGTTCCAGCTGATCGAGCGCGTCGAACGCCGCCGCCAGTGCCGGCAAGCCAAGGTCCGTGCTGAACCGGCAGCCGACCGAATGAAGGTCCCGTTCCGGGGGCAGGACCGGCGCGCCGATTGCCAGGCGGACAGGGATGCCGAGAGTGCAGCCAGGAGCATCTGGCGTTGCGTGTCGTGGATGGGAACCCGCTGGGGGCCGGACGGGTCTGGGCCGTCGATGGGGATGCCGGGATGATGGGAGTTGTCGTTGTTCATAGACACAAAAAGCCGCCTCCCCCGGAAGCTGCTAGGCTTGTCGAGTAACGGCATCACCCGTTCACTCTATCCAAAGGAGGCGGTTTCTTTGTTCCGGTGACGCCAGCGGCTGATGAGACCGCGTGAACATGGCGGATGCCGCTAGCACGGCACCGGGGGAATGGAAGCATGGCCAGGGTGGGGAAGGCAAGGCGGGAGGATCAGGGACACTTGACTGAATTAAGGGGACATAAGAGGGACATTCGGAAAGCCGCCTTTTAAAAACATCCCTAAGTCATTGTGGCTGTGGTGCCAGAGGAGGGATTTGAACCCCCGACCAAAGGCTTATGAGTCCTCTGCTCTACCACTGAGCTACTCTGGCCACCTCGTGCGGGCAAAAGCCCGGGCCCCGCGAGGTGGTCGCCCCGCGGGAGCCGAATACTCGGAGGCAAAGGGGCGGGTTGTCAAATCCCTATTTTCCCGCCCAGATGGCGCGCGGAGTGGGGCTAAAAAATCCCGGCTTGCCGCCCGCGCCGGTCCGCCTTACCTGATCGATGACACGGTGTAGAAGCAGTGCGGCAGCGGGGCCGTGTCCGTGAAGGAAGCCTTCCCTTGCGAGTCAGCCTGCACCTCGGCGAGCGGCGCCCAGTTGACGAGGTCCTGCGAGCAGTGGATGCGATAGCGCCGGTTCTGCCGGCATTGCGACAGCTCGATCAGGCGGCTGCCGTCATCCTCCAGATAGACAAAGAGGACTCGTTCACCATCCTTCAGAAAGTAGCCGAAGGCCTTGCCGCGAGGCGGTGGTTCGGGGGGCGCCGCCGATGTGGCCTGCTGCACCGTGCCGAACATGAGAATTCCAAGAAGCACCCACACCCAATACGTATTCACCTGCATACAACACTCCCAATACCCAACCCATGAGACTCATCCCTCCCTGATACGTTTTATCCCGCTGTCGCACCCAACCCCGAGTGCAGGCCCTTCCTTGTCCGGGACAATTATGGTATCGGCTTTGTCCACATTTCATGAATTGTCTGTCTCATATTTTTACGAAAAAAGGTTTTCGGCTCATCCTGCGGAGGTGGGGCTGCGATCGGCGGGTGGCGCAAGTCCCTGGCCCGCAGCGCAATCGAATACCTCAATGGTTTTCGATGGTTTTTCGATTAACCCCTCCGCAACCAGGAGTGCTGAAATGCGTGCCATGAAATCAAACCTAAGTTACTCGCTCCTGACGACATTAACGCTCGCCGCCAGCCTGGCCTTGTCCATCGCTGCGGAAACCCGCCAGACGCTCGATGCACCCGGGTTTCGGCCGGAATCCAAGGACGCCAAGGCATTCCTCAAGGCACTCAAGACCTGCCGCCTTGAAGTATTGCCTGTGATGGTCCGGTCCCAGGAGGGGACCACCACCTCCGCCGCTGCCCAGGAATCGGTGGTCGCCTTCCTCAAGGAAAAGCATTGGGGGAATCCCACTGCGAGCGCATTGGAGGTGGACATGGGCGCACCCGAGGGCAAGGCGCAGTTTGGGCTCTTCGAAAGCGATATGAAAAAGATTGGCCAGCGGGTGAAAGGTCAAAAGGATGCCGACTACTTCCTTGCCATCGTGCAGTTGGCGACGCCCATCCCTTCCGGGGAAGTCGCCCTCGGTGGCATTCATGTGTATGTGCTCAACGCCAAGGGGCAGAATGCCTACTCCTTCCTGCTTAACTCCCATCACAAGATGTTCGTCGAAGCCGGGCTGAAAACGGCGGTGACTGGCACGGAAGGGAGCCAGGTCCTGGCGATGCCGGGAACCAAGGTGGCCCTGGATGCGTTGGAACGGCAGATTCGGGAGAAGGCCAAATAAGCGGTCCGCCGGAAGACTCGCGAGACCATCGCCGCCGATGTTATGAGGCGGATTGCGGGGACGCCTGCTCACATGAAACCCCTGATGCAACGTGTTGGAGTTAAGGGCCGGCCATATTGCACGACGAATTCAATGGCCCCTCACCCTGGCCCTCTCCCGGGGGGAGAGGGAAAACCGTCTTCCGCGCGGGGAACGGCTTCCGAACTGAATCCATACGCTCTACGGGTCTTGCGGCTCCCTCTCCCGCCGGGAGGGTTGGGGTGGGGGCCTTCGCACAGTCGTGGCGAAGGGTGTTTCTTCCCCATCTAGTCCGTCGCGGCGGGTTCCGCTTTAGACGATCGGGAATTCCCGGAATGCCGACTATCCGCATCCGCATTCGCCACTCCCGCAGCCTGAATCCTCCGAGGGGGAGACCAGTTCGTCCGCCAGGTCGCACATGAACTGGTAGTAGGCTTCCCGATCCATGCCGAGCACGCCGGCTCCAAACGTCTCCGCGTCGATTGGCGAAGCGAATTCGCCATAGTTCACCTGCACCAGTTGGTAGAGGACCAGTGCGGCCACGGCGTCGGATCGGAACTGGAAATAGGGATGCACCAACATGTGGAATCCGACTTCCGGCTGGTCGCCCAGCGGAAAGGGAAAGGCGGTTTCACCCGGTTGCAGTCCATCCTCAGAGAACACGAGCTGGCAAGGGTACCGCACCAGACTCCGGTCCTCCAGGATGAGCTGGAGGGTGCGGCGGTCGATGACCGGACCATACTTCTCGCGTGCATCGGCCGCCTTGGCCGCAACGTAATCGGTCAGCGAAAGCCGGAAATCATCGGATGTCAGGGAGGTGGCCATGGGGATGGGTGAGTGAGTGGGTGGGTGGGTGGGTGGGCCAATGAGCCAATGGGTGAAAGGGTGAATGGGTCAAAGGGTTAGTGGGCGGGTTTGTCCTGGAGCGGGGCGGTGCCGGGTGTCGGGGGGGTGGTGGGTTGGGAGGCGTTGGCCTGGGTGATGTCGCCGGTCAGGACGGGGACGGTGGTGCGCAGCATCAAGGTGTAGAGGAGGAGGCCGAACGCCCAGACGCCGAAGCTGATCAGCGTCTCATTGAGGGTGGGCTGGTAGTCGATCACCTCTCCGAGCGGGGTGGGGATGAAGCCGGGAATCACCAGGCCCATGCCTTTCTCGATCCAGATGCCGATGATGGCGAGCACGCAGGCCAGGTTGAGCCAGCGCAGGCTCGTGCTGGCCGGCAGGACGAGCAGAACCATGGCGGTCAGGTTGAAGACCACCGCGGTCCAGATCCAGCCGACCAGGGCGTGGTGTCCGTGCAGCCCGAAGTAGAGGTACTTGGCCGAGGCCACATGCAGGCTGTCGGTGTAGAACTCCTTAAAGAGCTCGTTGGCCAGGAGGAAGATGTTGATGAGCATGGAGACCTGGACGATGGCGCGGAGCGTGAGGAGGGCCTTGTCGGAGATCTGGTAGCGCGTGACGAAGCGGATCACCTGAAGGGCGATGATGACAATGGCGGGTCCCGAGGTGAAGGCGGAGGCAATGAAACGGGGCCCGACAATGGCCGAGTTCCAGAACGGCCGGCCGCCCAGGCCGACGTAGAGGAAGGCGGTGACCGCGTGCAGGGAGATCGCCCAAACCACGCTGAGCAGCACAAAGGGGATCCAGAACCAGGCCTTGGGCTGCTGGTTGGTGTAGCGGCAATAGATGAGGTAGCCGCAGATGTAAATGCTGAGGAGGAGATAGCCGTTGAGGACGATGACATCCCAGCTCAGCATCGAACCCGGGAAGTTGAACTTGCCGACGAAGGGAATGAGGTGCCAGGACTTGAACGGCTGGCCCAGGTCCACCACCACGAAGGCCAGGCACATCAGGATGGCGGCCGCGGCAAGGAGCTGGCCAAAGATGACAAGGTCCGATAGGGCCTTGTTCTTGTAGATATAGACCGGGATGACGAGCATGACCGCGGCATCGGCAACGCCGACCAGGAAGGTGAAGTTGGCGATATAGACCCCCCAGGAAACGTGGTCGGACATGCCGGTCACGGCCAGTCCATAGGCCAGTTGCTTGGCGTAGGCGTTGAGCCCGATCAGGCAGACGATGGCCAGGGCGCCGAGCCAGAGGTGGTAGCGCCAGTCGCCATCCAGTGCCACCCGGATGCAGCGACGGAGCATCTGCGCGTAGGTTTTAATCCAGCTCATACGTCGAAGTAGTAGAAGAACCGCGGCAGCGTGCCCACTTCCTCCTTGAGCACGAAGACCCGCTTGTGTTTCAGGATGTAGGAAACCGCACTGTCGGGATCGAGGATGTTGCCGAACTTGCGTGATCCCGTGGGACAGATCTCCAGACAGGCCGGATAGCGGCCCGCCCGGGTGCGCTGGATGCAGAAGTGACACTTCTCGACCACGCCCTTCTGCCGGGGCCGGTTGCCCAGGTAGGACATGTTGGGGTTGAGCCGTTCCTTGGGAACGCTCGGCCGGGCGAAGTTGAAACGGCGCGCCCAGTAGGGGCAGGCCGCCTCGCAATACCGACACCCGATGCACCAGTCATAGTCCACGACGGTGATGCCGTCGGATTCCTGCCAGGTCGCCTTGACCGGGCAGACCTTGACGCAGGGCGGGTTCTTGCACTGGTGGCACTGCACCGGCATGTAGTAGTGCCCCTCGCGCGGCACCGTGCCGCCGTCGTAGTCGTGCCGGCCCTTCTCCATGTCGAAGGTGCCGTTGGGCATCTCCAGCACACGGATGTACTGGATCTCGGGATCCTGGGAGAGGTTGTTCTCCGCCACGCAGGCATGCACGCATTTGCGGCAGCCGATGCAGCGGGAAAGGTTGAGGGCATAGACGAACTCCACGCCGTCCATGGGCTTGTAATCCTTCACGTGTGGACGCACCTCGTATTGCTTCTCCACTTCCCGGGTGATCCGCGCGAGAACCTTCCCCATCTCCTCCGGTGTCATCTCCTGGTAGTGCTTCTGGAGGAACTCCTCGACCGACATGGTGTCGTTGAGGTCGCGCAGGGGGGCCAGGCTGGCGGCCAGCGCGGCCAGGCCGGAGGCGGCCAAAGCGCCGCACCGCAGGAAGCTGCGCCGGTTCAGCCGGTCTCCACCGTCCGGAGCGGGTGTGGCGGGGGCGGGGTTATTCATCGGTGTGGGCATCGTCTTCCTCCGTGGCTTCGTGTTGAGGTCGAGTCGCCTCGAGTTGGGCGTAGGGGGCCGGGGGGCGCCCGGGGTTCATGGAGGGGAAACCGGGCGCATGGGGATCGTGGCAGGCGGCGCAGCCTTCACGGGTGCGCTCGCCGGCCATGTCCAGCCAGAAACCATTCCAGCGCCCGTGAATCCCCGCCTCCCAGTCCCGCAGGGTGGTGCCGTGGCAGCCGCCGCAGACCTGGGTGGACTCGGTGAGCGGGTAGTCCTGCCCGCTGCGCGTGCGCAGGAGGGTGAGCTTGTCGGGCACATGGCAGTTGTAGCAATTGTTGTTGCGGGAGTGGGTGCCATGGCGCAGGACGGCATTGGTGTGGGCGGCCGGGATGATGACATTGAGGTCGTCGTCGTACTCGACTTCGACCTCCTCCTCGGGATTGTGGCAGGCCGCGCAATTCATCCGGTAATAGATCAGGTCCCGGTGCGCCTTGGGCAGGACCACCATTCCGTTCTCATCGAAGGCCAGGTCCTTGACGACCCCTTCCTCGTGGCAGGCATAGCAGTCCGCCCCGGACGTGTCCTCCTCCAGCCGGATCAACTCCGCCAGGGGCAGGCGGACGGTGGTGACGTTGGTGAAGGCAAAGGGGGTGGGGGGATTGGGAGGCGGGGTTACGTAGGCGCCCCAAAGGTTCAGGAGGAACCCGGCGCACACCACCAGAAAGGCCACGATGATCGCCGCTTGGACCGTCGCCTTTAATCCGTTGGTATTCATAATGTCCGGCCATGAATCTGGCATCCTAAGCCCGAGCTGGATAGACCTCCCTTGGCCTTCCATCACCGGATCTTGCCTGGTACACCGCAAGAAGCGTTCAGAGGACGGAGATCGATGTGGTAAGGGGCTCCGTGCCATGGTGTTGCTCGGCACAACCCTTCGTTCCATCAACCGATCCCCCGGGACTGGCTGAAGCCAGAACTACAAACGGGCGGCCCACGTTTGTAGTCCTGCCTTTAGGCAGCTCGGGCCTTGCCATGGTTCATGGTCCAAAATGCGCGTCCAAACCCGCATGGAGGCGATTATGTGGCGTGCGTTGGAAGTCCCATCCCGGCCGCAGGTGGCGCGGTCGAAAAAAAATCCCGCCAGCGTGTCTGGCGGGATGAGGTCGCGAACGAGAAGTCGATTCAGGCAGGTCCGCCTATTTCAGGGTGCGGACAAACGCGATGAGGTCCTTGATCTCCTGGTCGGAGAGCTTGTCCTTGAAAGGCTTCATGGCTTCCTTGCCGTCCACGGTCATGCCTTCCTTGGTGTTCTTGAAGGCACCCTCGTCGGTGAAGGATTCCTGGTACTTGGCATTGGTCAGGTCCTTGACCTTGGCCTGGCGTCCCGCCTTGGTCTTGCCCTTGCCATCCTTGCCGTGGCAGGAGACGCAGTGCTTGGACCAGTTTTTGTCCACCGCCTCCGCGGGTGCGGAGAGCAGCGACCAGGTGGAGACCCCGAGGACGACTGTGAGAAGAGATAGTTTCTTGATCATCGCTGAGTGAGAGCGTTCTTGGTTTTCCAACATCGATATCAGACCGGTCTGCGAACCTCGCCACTTTACTGGCCACCCCCGCCCGTTGGCAAGGGCATCGTGCCGAGGTCGGTGACGATGTTGCTGGCGACAAAAAGGGAGGCCCGATAGAAGTTGGGATTGTGGATGCCAACGCTGGCGTCGGCATCAAGGAACTGGAAGTTCCACTTGGCCACGGCCAGACGGTTGGAATCGGTCGCGCTCAGCCCGGCCGGGTCGATGTAGGAGGGACTGGAGGGGGAGAAAAACCCCGACAGCCAGGACAGATAGGCCCCCACGTTGGTCTGCTTGTTGTTGCGAAGGAAATCCGCGTCGTTGTGGGAGTGGCAGGGGAGGCAGCCGGCGTACTGGTTGGTCTCGGAGAAGGAGGGAATCTCCTCGTTGAACGGGTTGAAGGTGTGACCCGTGATGTTGGGGTTGCCTTCGCTGGGGTTGACGGCGGGGACCTGGATCACGTGACAGCGGGCGCAGGCCAGGCCTCCATCCAGACCGAGTGTGGTGTGGGTGCTGAAGGTGTTGGTCAGGATGGTGCCGTCCTCGTTGAATGTGCCCCAGCCGCTCAGCACCTGGTACTGGGGATGATGCGGGCTGGAGCCAAGACGCGGGTCCCCGGCGGTATGGCAATCGCCGCAGAGCATGCCGATGGGCATCTTGAGCTGGGCCACCTCGACGTTGGGGCCGTGGGCGGAGTGGCAGGTGCTGCATTCGATGGAGAGCTGGGCTTCCTGGACGGTTGGCGGTGTGATGCCGTTTTCCATGGCAAAGCGGGTGTCCTGGGAATGGCACTCCAGGCAGCTTGCGGGTGCGAAGCTGCGGTTCTGCAGCGTGCTCAACGCATGGCCGTGCCGGCTCATTTCCCACTCGACATAGGTGTTGTGATGCGCGCCGGAGTGGCATCCGCCGCAGACCATGGAGGACATCTCCAGCTTGGGCTGCATGTCCAGGTTGTAGGGGTCACCCACGTGGTTGCCGCCGGGGCCGTGACAGTTCTCGCATTGCACGCCCTTGAGCCAGGGAGTGGTCTCCTCATTCACAAAGCCGTTCGGCAACCCGTAACCCACTGTGTGGCACGTGAGGCAACTTCCCGTTTTGTGGCGCCCGATGTTTTTCAACGTCTCGAAGGCGTGGGCGTGGCGCGTGTCGCTCCACAGATCGTGCGTGGAAGGATGGCAGCCCATGCAGACCGGGGCGCCGACATAGTACGGGGCCGTGGCGTTGACGCGCAGGAAAGCCACCAGTCCGTCGTTCGGAATGGTGGCCGTTGTGCCGTTGGTGCCCGGCGTGGCGGGCGTCCAGGCGATGTTATTCAGGTTGGTGGTCTTCTCGAGGCGGAAGGGAGGCGTCAGACCGAACCAGGAAACGTCGATCGTGTCCCCATGATTGGTCATGCCGGTGATGAAGGGCACCGGGCTGAAGCCGCCCGGCGTCACACGCATGATGGTGGACTTGGGCAGGTTCGTGGCCCCCAGGACCATGGTTGCCCCTCCGAGCAGGATCACCAGGATGCCTGCGAAGAGTCTGCCGGCCTGAGGCAGTGGGAGAGGGTGTTGAAGGTGGCTGTGCCGGGCTTGCATAGTCTTGTCTCCTGATTATTTCGGTTCGTAAATTCTAACCGGGCACCACCGTAAAGGCATGTCTATCACCGGTCTCCACCAAAATTGTTCATTGTTTACCTCCATGCAAGGCCTGCCGGCAAGCCACGCGCATGCGCCGGCAATTTTCGTGGACGCCGTGTGCCCGCACTGGGTGGTGTGAGGATGACGATGATGAATCAAATGATGGTTCATGTCCAGACTGCGTTCATGCGGAGCCCTCACGTTCCAGGACGCTTGACAAAGTCGGCACGGGCGCCTGTGGCGCAGGTTCTTGCTCTTACTCTTATCCTTTACCCGAAAAGAACGACCCACATGTCCTCGTTTTACCGGGCCCCTCACCCTGACCCTCTCCCGGGGGGAGAGGGAACATCGAGCCGGGATGGGCGACAGGGATGAGCGCAGGGGCCTTTCTCCGCGGAGAGGACGGGCCTCCCTCTCCCGCCGGGAGAGGGCTGGGGTGAGGGGCCTTTAATGGAGTGCGATGTAGGGTGCTCTCCTCGCCGGTTTTGTCAGCAGCCCTGCCCACGTTCAAGGTCACGCGCATTTGGACCACGAACCATGGCAACGACCGAACCTCCTCAAGGACTTCGGCGAGCTCAGTCGAGTCGCGGCACTACGAACGTGGGCCGCCACGTTGGTAGTTCTGGCTTCAGCCAGCGCTGGGGATCAGTTCATGGGGAGGACTGAACTGCCTAAAGGCAGGACTACGAACTTAGGCCGCCGCGCTCGTAGTCCTGGCTTCAGCCAGTCCGAGAGAAGCCCTGTGTTGCGAAGTCGGGGATCCGAGTCGAAGGATCACCAGCGATAGACCAGGCTGCTATAGACCAGGTGGGATTCGAAGTCGGTGAAGCCAGCGGTGGCCTGGTCACGCGTCTTGAACCACCCATAGCTGAGCGTCGCGATCAGGCCGCGGCGGAGCTCCCGGGTGAGGGTGGCGGTGACGCCGTGCTCCTCGTATCCCGCCCCGTAGGGAACCGAGATAGTGGAGTTGTCCTGGTAATTGTCGGCGCGACTGTAGAAGTAGGAGCCCTGCAGGTCGGTCTTCTGGTTCAGGGCCACGCCCGCCGTGAAGGTGCCGATCCAGTAGTTGTTCTCCGAATCCTGCACCAGCCCGTCCGGCGTGGCGTCGTTGCTGGCCGGGGTCTCCATCTCGTTGAGCACATAATTGAGCCCCCCCTGCAGGTAGAGCCAGTGGAGGGGCGACCAGGTCACGCTCTCGCTGAAGATGTGGGAGGTCAGGTCCGCGGATTCCAGCTCCGACAATCCATCGGCCTGGGTGTCCACCGTGGAGAGCTGGAAGTCATAGCGGCTGACGAGGGTCACGGCATTGACGGGGCGCCAGGTCACGCGGGCATTGAAGTCGTCCGTGGTGAAGTCCTGGCGGGTGAGGTAGGCCGGGTAACGGTTCACGCCGTTGTTGGGGGTGGAGTCCACGTTGTGGTCGTAGTCGTAGTTGTGGATCTTGTGATAATACTGCCCGGCCAGGTTCAGGTTGTTCAGGGGATACCAGTTGGCGCCGAGCGTGTACTTCTGCGTCCAGCGTTCATCGTCGGTGTCGCGGTTCAGTTCGGTGGCGCCGGTGGCGAGGGCGATCTGGTGTTCCTTGAGGTCGCCGCTGCCCTGGGACCAGTCCGCCTCCGCGTAGAAGAGCCAGTCCCGGATCGCGTCGTAGCGGGCTTCCAGGGACTCGGAGATTTCCCACAATCCCCGTTCGTGGTCGGCGTCCTTGAGGGCCAGCGAGGGCGTGTCCAGCCAGGAGGAGTCGCCGTCCACGTCGGAGCGTTCCACGCGCAGGGAAGGGATGACGGCAAGGTGTTCCAGGGCCATCCAGTGGAGGTTGAAATTGGCGACGTGCTGGTCGAGTCCGGACCCGCCGGCCAGGGCAATGAAGCCGGGGCCCCGGGCGAGGAACGGATCGTAAACGGAGTCGTAGTTTGCGCCATAGATGCGGCTGCCGCCGAGCTCGGTTTCCAGGGTGGTGTAGGCGTAGGCGGCGCTGAACATCAGGTCGTCGTTGAGCCGCGTGGTGCTGTGGGCATGGACGTTGAAGAGGTCGGTCTCGGTCTCGTCCTTCTGCGTGACGTAGCTTTCCAGGGCATTGCCGGGGAGCTGGCGCAGGTTGAGGGAGTTGTCCAGCGAGCTCAGCTCGTAGCGGACACCCAGCCCGAGGTCGGTGGCCTTGACGGTGTGGGTCGCGTCGAGCGAGAAGATGTCACGGGTTTCGTCCAGGTCATAGAAGGAGGCGCCGATGCCGCGCAGGCCGGTGGGCACGTTGACCTGGCCGCCGATGGTGGAGTCCTTTTTCCCATCCCGAAAGAGGTGGCTGTAGCGGAAGTGGATCTCGGGCCAGCTCGGCAAGGTCAGGCCGGCTTCCAGGAAAGCCTCGCCCCGGTCCAGATGCAGGTCACGGTCCTGGAGCGGCACCCAGCTTCCGTAGGCCGGCAGGTATCCTCCCACGCCATCGGACCAGGTGCGGAACTGGCGGAACCCGGCCTTGACGTAGCCGAGGTCGGTGTGTTCGTAGCCGATGTGGACGTTGTAATCGTTCTGCTCGAAGACGGCGCGTCCGTCGAGGGTGAAGAAGCCGTTGTCCCCCACGAACGCCTCGTAGTGCCCGGCGGTGAGTCCGCCAAAGGCCGTGTCGCCTGGTTGCTGGCGGCGTGCCTGGTAGGCGGTCTTGTCGCCATCCACCCACGTCCCACCCAGGCCGAACTCAATCCAGTTGGAATACTCCAACGGTTCCTCCTCCTCCTCCGCGGCCGGCGCGTCGTCCGGGGCCGCTTCGGCGGCGGTGTCCTCGTCGGCCGGGGTTTCCTGGCCGGCGAGCCAGCCGCCGGAGGTGAGGAGGGATCCGGCCAGGAGCAGCTTGAGCGGGCGCTTCAGTCCGGGCCGGCCGTTCGGGGAGGCTTTGGCTTTCATGGCGGGTTGAACGCGTTGGGTGGTTAAAAGCGCAGCGACGAACTGACATGGGATCCATGCACGGCCTCGTGGCAGCCTGCGGTCCAGCAGGTGCCGCGCTGCATGAGCACGTTGTGGGAGATGCTGCCGATCTGGATGTTGGCTCCGCGGATCTGCACGTGGCACTTGAGGCAGAGATTGGCGTTGCGCTGGGCCAGGAGCTTGTCGTTGACGGTGCCGTGAGGCTCGTGGCAGCTCGTGCAGCCTTCGCGCATGGCCTCATGCTCGAAGACGTAGGGACCCTGCTGGGCGGCATGGCACTTGAGGCAGAGGTCGTTGGCCCGGGAGAGCCGGGTGCCGCCGCCGCGCTGCGCGGGGCCCTGATGCGGATCGTGACAGTCGTTGCAGGTGACCTGGCCGGCCAAGACCGGATGCGTGTGGGGCAGGTTGAAGTGCCCGCGCATGTCCTGGTGACACTCGAAGCAGACCTGCGGTGAGCGGCCGGGATTGAGGATGGTGCCGTAGGCGCCGCCGGATTCCGCATGCCTGCTTCCGGCGCCATGGCAGGATTCGCACCCGACTTCCTGCGCATGCTCTCCCGCCGCGATCAACCGGGCGTGGCTGGCGGTCTTGAAGTCGCGGTTGATCTCCTCATGACAGGCGGCGCAGCCTTCCGAGCCGGTGAAGGACGCCCCCGCGACGTAGGGCGGAACGACGACGGTGCGCCGGACGTTGACGCATGAGATGACGCCGAGGACGAGCGCGCCGGCCAGGATCATCCATCCTCCCATTCGAGCGGGGACCTTTCGCCCGGCGCGTTGCCCATCCTGCCTCAGGACCCTGGTGATTGCATTCATAAGCGCGATTGGCGACCCGCCCACATTCTTCACGAAAGCCGCCTCATGACAAACGTTTGCTTGGTCAAATACTTAGCAAATCTTGGTGCCTCCTAATCCGGGTTCACGCGGCGGCGCAAGGCCTTCGTCCGGGAGCGGCGGCTTTTCCCTTCCAGCATCTTTTCCTTGGCGGCGCGGCTGCGCTTGCGCGTCCGACGCCGGGCCCGTTCCTGTTCGGCCCGGGCCAATGCGGCACGCTCCTTCCGGCGCGCCTCCAGCTTGTCGCAGAGGAGATGCCGGGCCAGGAACCGATTGCGCCCCTGGCGGCGCGTGGTCTGGCACTTGACCTGAATGCCGCTGGGGAGATGGCGCAGCATGACGCAGGTAGCGACCTTGTTGACATTTTGGCCGCCATGGCCGCCGGATCGGACGAACGATTCCTCCAGGTCCTCCTCTCGCACTCCGAGTTGCTGCATGCGTCGTCGCAGTTCATCCTCCTTCTCTGGGCTGACCGTGAACGGGTGCATGCGGGGTCACCTTCCGAGGAGTGAGAGCGCCTTCCGCGCGGAGGAGTTGCCATTAACGAACCATTCCTCGCCGTTCCCTTCCAGACCAAAGGAAAGATGAAACCGCGGCAGATCCATCATGGCGCGCAGGGACGCCTTGGTGTCCGCAGGTGTCAGCGTCCGGACGGAGCCGAATCCTCCGGACGGGAGGATCAGCACGGGCAACAGGAATGCACTGAAGCAACGAGGCTGCATGTGACCGCCTCATATGAAGCCTTTGAAATGAACCTGACAAGGTGGAACTCGCCGGAGCCCCTTGGTCGAGTAGGTGGGAGCCAGGATCTGTTCGTGAGGAGCCCTTCAAAACCGTTCCATCCCCCTGGTGTCCCTGCGGCCGCGGACCGTAACTACATACGTGGCGGCTAGGTTTGTAGTTCTGGCTTTAGCCAGTCCCAGGTTCATGGGGAGCCTTCACGATTATGGAAGCGTGCATGAGGATCAGGAACCATGGCAATGACCGAACTGCCTAACTGCCTAAAGGCAGGACTACGAACCTGGGCCGCCACGTTGGTGGTTCTGGCTTCAGCCAGCCCTGTGGGCTCGGTTCATGAAGAAACAGAGGCAAGTCCCGATGCCTGGGATCGCCCAAGGGATCTTGACGCTCGGCTATCGGTGGCGCCGGGACTTTTGCCTGTCCAACCAGCAAGGAGTATGGCAAAGGATGCGGCATGAAGATGTCCCGCCTTGTCCTGATGCCCTCCCTGGTTCTCGCCCTCCTCTCCACTCACGCCGTTGCGCGTGCCGACGTGGGTGTCGGTGCCAAGCCGTTGCCCGGTGCCGAGGTGCTGTTTGATGGAAGCCGCGAAATGCTGGATGCCAAGTGGACCTACTGGGAAGGACCCGCCTATGCCTCCTCCCTGCCGATCAAGTGGAAGATCGTCGAGGACCCCGTGGATGACGGCACGGTGCTGATGACGTGGGATCCGGCCGCGGCCGGCGGCAAATACGGCTCCGCCGACATCGTGACCAAGAAGCCCTACCGTGATTTCCGTCTCCACATCGAATTCCTCATCACCAAGCCGGGCGGCAACAGCGGCGTGTATCTGCAGAACCGCTACGAGATCCAGGTGCTGGACGGCGACAAGACCAAGCACGGGCTCGGGGCGGTGATCAATGAGACCGAGTCCCCCTACGAAGCCTACAACGGCGTCGGGACATGGAACGCCTACGACATCACCTTCCGCGCCGCGCGCTTCGAGGATGGCAAGCGGGTCGAGAAGGCCATTGTGAGCATGTATTTCAATGGAAAGAAGGTGCACGACAACGTCCGCATCAACCAGGTCTGGGGCGGCCCGCGCTCCGGAGTGGACGGCGGCAACGACGGTGGACGCGGCATCACCGACACACCCCAGGGACTGAAGCTGCAGAACGAGGGCCACGACGTTCGCTACCGCAGCATCTGGATCAAGGAACTGGATCTGAAGGATCCGGACACGTTGTTCACCCCATGATCCCCCGGACCACGTGACCATGCACGTCGGTCAGGCGGAAATCCCGTCCCTGAAACCGGTAAGTCAGGCGTTCGTGATCGAGACCGAGCAGGTGCAGCATGGTGGCCTGGAGGTCATGCACGTGCACGGGGTTCTCCACCACGTTCATGGCCAGGTCATCGGAGGCGCCGTAGGTGATGCCGGGCTTCACTCCGCCTCCCGCCATGAAGAGGGTGAATGCATAGGGATGATGGTCCCGGCCCCAGCGCTTGCGCTCGTCGATGTTTCCCTGCAGGAAGGGCGTCCTCCCAAACTCCCCGCCCCAGACCACCAGCGTGTCATCGAGGAGTCCGCGCTGCTTGAGGTCCTTGATCAACGCCGCGGAGGGCTGGTCGGTGTCTTGGCACTGGGTGTAGAGCTCGGTGGTGATGCTGTTGTGCTGGTCCCAGCCGGCGTGCATGACCTGGATGAAGCGGACGCCGCGTTCGGCGAGGCGCCGGGCCATGAGACAGTTGTAGGCGAACGTGCCTTTCTCGGTCACCTGCGGGCCATAGGACTCGAGGATCCCGGGCGGTTCGGAGGAGAGATCGGTCAGTTCGGGGACGCTGGCCTGCATGCGGTAGGCCATTTCGTACTGGGCGATGCGCGTGGCGATTTCCGGGTCGCCGTGTTCGTGCAGCTTCATTTCGTTGAGGGCGGCGATGTCGTCGAGGAGGCCCCGCCGCATGCGGCGTGACATGCCCGCGGGATTGTCGAGGTAAAGGACAGGCTGGCCGCTGCCGCGGAACTTGACCCCCTGATAGCGCGTGGGCAGAAACCCGGATCCCCAGTAGAAGTCGTAGAAGATCTGGCCGCAGGTGGTTCCCTTGCTGACGGAGGTCATGACCACGAACGCGGGCAGGTTGTCGGAGTCGCTGCCGAGGCCGTAGGTGAGCCAGGCGCCCATGGTGGGGCGACCCGGGATCTGGGCGCCGCTGAGGAGGAAGGAGATGGCTGGGGCGTGATTGACGGCGTCGGTGTGCATGCTTTTCACAAAGCACAAATCGTCGGCGACGGTGGCGATGTGAGGGAGGAACGAGCTGATCCAGGCGCCGCTCTGTCCATGCTGCTGGAAGGGCTCGACCGGGCCCAGGATGAGCTTGCCGGTCGGATCCCCGGTCATGGTGCTGAACCGCTTGCCTGCGAGGTAGGAGTCGGGGATGGGCTTCCCATGCAGTTCCTTCAGGTGCGGTTTGTAATCGAAGAGTTCGACATGCGTGGGGGCGCCGTTCTGGAAAAGGTAAATGACGCGCTTGGCCTTGGGAGCGAAGTGCGGCGTCAACTTCGGGCGCGCTTCGGGTGCGGCGGCCCAACCTTCCCGGCCAAGCAACGTGGCGAGGGCGGCGGCGCCGACGCCGGTCGCGCCCCGGCCCAGGAAGGCGCGCCGGGTCAGGAGCGGCCACCGGCACGTCGAACCGGTCCAGGGTGAAAGAAACCTTTTCATTTTCATCGAGACACATTCTGAGGCGCTCCGGCCTCAGGAGAACCCGATTCTCCCTCCCCGCTGAACGGAGGATCGCACCGCCGCCTCAGAAACTCCTGATGCAACATGTTGGAGTGGTGCGCTTGCAAACTTACACGAATCCTTCGAAGGCCCCTCACCCCAGCCCTCTCCCGGCGGGAGAGGGAGAATCGTCTTCCGCACGGAGAAAGGCTTCCGATCTGAACCCGTACCCTCCACGGGGCGTGCGGCTCCCTCTCCCGGCGGGAGAGGGCTGGGGTGAGGGGCCTTCGCACATTCGTGGCAATGGGTGTTTCTTCCCTATCTGGCCCGACAACGACGGGTCCATGCTTTGGGCGGTCCGAGTTGCCCATGCACCTTTACCCCGCCCCCATTCGATCTCGTCCTTCATCCACCTCCACCCACTCCTGTCTCTTGGAATGGCCGCGCGCTGTTGGGGAGCAGGCATCGTGTTACTCACGGGTCAGGGTTTCGTCGAGGTTCAGGATGGCGGTGCAGAGGGCGGCGTAGGCCGCCAGCTCGACTGAGGTGTTGGCCGGTGCCGATTCGCCGTTGCGGACAAAGGCCGCCGCCTGGTCCGGGGCGGTCTCGAACTCCTTCCGCAGCCGTTCAAGCGCGTTGACGAGTCGTTCTTGTTCCGCGGCGGAAGGCGGTCGGGCCAGGACGAGTTGGAAGGCGTGCGCGATCCGCTGTGAAGGCGAGAGGCCATCAAGTCCCAGCACGCGTTCCGCGAGCGCGCGCGCGGCTTCCACATAGGTGACATCGTTGAGCGTGGCCAGCGCGTGCAGTGGTGTGTTGGTGCGGGGCTGCTTGACGGAGCAGACCTGTCGTGAAGCGGAGTCGAAGAACAATGTGGGGCCCACGATGCGCCGCCAGAACACGTAGAGGCTGCGACGGTAGAGCGGCTCGCCCGAGTCGGGCTGGTAACGCCGGTTTCCAAAGGTCGCGTCTGCCCACACGCCGTCGGGCTGGTAAGGCCTGACGGGCGGACCTCCCATCTTCTCGGAGAGAAGTCCCGCGGCTGCCAGGGCCTGGTCGCGAATCATCCAGGAGGGCATGCGGAAGCGGGGTGCCCGGGCCAGGAGGCGGTTTTGCGGATCGCGTTGGAGGAGTTCCGCGGTGGCGCGGGACGATTGGCGATAGGTGGCGCTGGTCACCATCAATCGGCAAAGCGCCTTCACGTCCCAACCCGAGTCCATGAACTCGACCGCGAGCCAGTCGAGCAACTGGTCATGCACCGGATACTCCCCCTGGACCCCGAAGTTCTCCGGTGTCTTGACCAGTCCGGCGCCGAAGAACTGTTGCCAGAAATGGTTGACCGTCACGCGCGCGGTGAGCGGATGGTTTCGGGCCACGAGCCACTGGGCGAGGCCCAGGCGGTTGGTTGGAGCCCTGTCGGGCAGGGGAGGCAGGTGCCGTGGCACACGCGCGAAAACCTCCTTGCCGGGCTTGTCATAAAGCCCCTTGTCGAGCATGAAGGTCGGGCGCCATTCCTTCCGGTCGGCCATGACCATGACCCGCGGAATGGCCTTGTCGGCGCGTGTCTCCTTGTCGCGCGCCTCGCGGAGGGATCGAACCCGGGTTGTGAACTCCGGCGACGTGGCGTTGAAGTGCTTTTCCAGTTCGTAAAGTTCGGCCGCATTGCGGTCGGCCGGCTCGAGATCGAGGATGCGGCGGACTTCCTTCGGCAACGCGGGCGGTTCCTGGTCGGCGCCGGTCTCCGTGGCCGGCGGCGTGGGAAGCGGAGGGGCAAACGTCTTCTCAAACTCGGCCAGCACTTCGGACCGCTCGCGGATGAGGCGCAGGGCCTCGTCCAGCGCGGCTCGGCGCGCTTCATCGGGCACGGTGAGGAGGGGCGGGGTTTGCGGGTTGCCACCGCCCCCATCGACCGGGGTCTGGTTGAAGAACGCATAGAAGCTGTAGTAATCCTCGCTGGTGAGCGGGTCGTACTTGTGGTCGTGGCACCGGCAGCAGTTCAGGGTCAGCCCCATCCAGAGGGTGCCCGTGGTTTCCATCATGTCCATGACGTAGTCCACGCGATTCTCCTCGGGGATGCGGCCGCCTTCGCCGTTGATCATGTGATTGCGGCAGAAGCCGGTGGCAAGGGTTTGTTCGGTGGTGGCGCCGGGAAGGAGGTCGCCTGCCAGTTGCCAGACGGTGAACTGGTCGTAGGGCAGGTTGCGGTTGAAGGCGTCCACCACCCAGTCGCGCCAGGGCCACATGGTGCGGTCCTGATCCCCCTGGTACCCGTTGGAATCCGCGTAGCGCGCGGCGTCGAGCCAGTCCCACGCCATTCGCTCGCCGTAGGCGGGTTCCTCCAGGAGTCGGCTGACCAGCGTGTCATAGGCATCCGGGGAAGCATCGGCAAGGAAGGCCTTCACCTCGCCTGGAGCGGGAGGGAGTCCGGTCAGGTCAAGACTCAGCCGACGGATGAGCGTGCGACGATCCGCCTCGGCGGATGGCTCGAGCTCCTCGCGTTCCAGCCGGGCCAGGATGAACCGGTCGATGGGATTGCGGACGCGGCCCGCCCAGCGTTGCAGGTGGGGTGGCTCGGGGCGGGCGGGTGGTTCAAAGGCCCAATGCTCCGACCAATGCGCGCCCTCGTCGATCCAGCGGCGGAAGAGAGCCACCTGGTTTGCGGTCAAGGCGCGGCGGGTGTCCGGCGGCGGCATGACCTCGTCCGGGTCAGCGCTGGTCATCCGGCGGATGAGTTCGCTTTCGCCGCTGTGTCCGGGGCGGATGACGGCGTGATCCCCGGTGCGGAGCGCCTCGGCCTGGAGGTCGAGGCGGAGGTCGGCCTTGCGTTGGGCGGCGTCCGGGCCGTGGCAGGCGAAGCAGTTGTCCGAGAGGATGGGGAGGATGTCGCGCTGGAACTGGGTGGGCTCGCCTGCGGTGGTGGGCGTGGGGGAGAGGCAGAACCATGACAACGCCAGGGGAAGAAACCGCCTGAAGGCGGGACTACGAACGCTGGTGGTCCCGACTCCAGGTGGGTTGGCTTCGGACCTCGGCAAGAGCTGTCGCATGGTGAGTTAGCCGAAGGAAACATGTTGTGTGGGAAGATGCAAGCCGCGCCGTGATTGCCGATTCGGAGCTTTCCAGGCATCGGGAGCGGTGGCTACTGTTCCGCCGCGACATGGGAAGTGCCACCCCTCAAGCCATGAACCTGACCGGCGACCCGATCCCCGGTTTGATCCGCAGGATCGCGATGCCGGCGAGCATCGGGTTCTTCTTCAACACCATGTTCAACGTTGTGGACACGTTCTATGCGGGGAAGATCTCGACCCATGCGCAGGCCGGCCTGGCCCTGAGTTTTCCTGTGTTCTTCATCATCCTCGGGATGGGCTCGGGCATTTCGCAGGGCGCCACCGCTCTGATGTCCAATGCGCTCGGGGCCCGGGACCGGGACAAGGCGCAATTGTATTCCCTGCAGGCGGTCTCGTTCGGGTTTCTGTTCTCCCTTGTGCTCACGCTCGCGGGTCTGACCTTTTCGCCCTTCCTGTTCGGCGTGCTGGGCGCCAAGGATGCCTACCTCGACATCGCCCTGGAATACATGAACATGATCCTGCTGGGGACGGTGTTCTTTCTCTTCCAGTCGATCCTCAACGCCACGCTGACCTCGCAGGGAGACACCAGGACCTTCCGGGACGTGCTGATCGGGGGGTTCGTCCTCAACCTGATCCTGGACCCCTGGTTTCTCTATGGCGGCCTGGGCGTGCCTGCCATGGGCGTGAAGGGCATCGCCCTGGCCACCGTGGTCCTGCAGTTCGGCGGCGGCCTCTTCATGCTGCACCGGGTCCGGAAGTCGCATCTTTGGGACAGCGTCAACTTCGGCTACCTCATTCCGAGGCGAAGCATCTTCAAGGACATCGCCATGCAGGGATTTCCGGCAAGCCTGAACATGGTCACGGTGGCGCTGGGCATCTTTGTCATCACCTGGTTCATCAGCCGGTTCAGCACCGAAGGCGTCGCGGCCTACGGCATCGCCACCCGGGTGGAACAGATCGCGTTGCTGCCGACGATCGGGCTGAACATGGCGACGCTGACGCTGGTGGGGCAGAACAACGGTGCAGGGCGGCGCGACCGGGTGCGGGAAACCTGGCTGACGTCGATGCGCTATGGCTTGCTCATGATGGCCGGGGCGGGCGTGTTGATCCTGTTGTTCGCCGGGCCCTTGATGGAGGTGTTCACGAAGGACGAGCCGGTCATCCGCCACGGGACGGCCTACCTGCGCATCGCCGCCATCACGCTCTGTTCCTACGTGATCCTTTACCAGACCGTGTTCATGCTGCAGGGACTGAAACGGCCGATGTATGCCGTCTGGGTGGGGCTCTACCGGCAGATCGTCGGGCCGATGATCGTCTTCTACGTGCTGGCCTACGGAATGGGATGGGGACTGGCCGGGGTGTGGTGGGGGATCTTCCTCGTCACCTGGACCGGAGCACTCGCCATCCTGATGCTCAGCCGCCGGATGCTGCGAAGCCCGTAGCCACCGCCGTCAGGAGGCGGACCCGGTCGTGACGCTCAACGTTCAACGTTCAACGCCCGTAGCCACCGCCGTGAGGCGGTGGACCCAGTCGTGATGAAAAGAGAGAGATTGGGGGGAACCCTCAACGGTTGAGAGAGCCCGTAGCCACCGCCGTGAGGCGGTGGATCCAGCCGTGGTGGTCAACGTTCAACGCTCAACGGCTGAGGAGGCGGATGATCTGAAGGTAATTGTCCTGCGGGTTGATCACCATCTGGGCTTTGGTCAGGGCCTTTTCCCTGCCTGCGGTGCTGCCGTTGATGATGAGCCACTGCACCGAGTCCAGCTGTCCTCCCTCGGCGGCGCGCATGAGCGGCGTGGTGCCTTCCGGGCCGGCCGCATTCAGATCCGCCCCGGCTTTGCGCAGGACATCCATGGCGTCCACCTTGCCGGCGCCCGCGGCGTAGGCCAGAGGGGTGCCGTCGGCGGTGCCGGTGTAGCCCACCCCGTCGGTGTTGTGGGAGGTGCCGATCTTGGCGTTGACGTCGGCTCCGGCCTTGATGAGGAGTTCGAGGATCTCAACGTCGCCGCGCTGGGCGGCGATGAAGATGACCGGGAGCCCATGGCGATTCATGGCGTCGGCGGTGGCCCCGTCATAAAGCAGGGTATCGACCTCGTCCTTGGTGCCGGAGGCTACCTTGACGGCAAGTTGGGCGTTCAGTTCCGCCACCTTGCCGGCGTCCAGTTTGTGTTCCCGCCCGCGCACTTCCCGCCGGGTGGAGGGGGCGACGGTATTGTCTTCCGGACCAGAATTGCCGCAGCCGGCCGTCCACATGAGGCACGGGATCAACGCCGCCGGCACCAACTTCTTCAGATTCATGAACTTCATAAAGCGAGAATTGCAGGTGTCATCCGCAGAAAGGAGACCGTCAGGTTGGAAGCGATTTACATGCCATTCGCCGGGGGGGCGCGCCGACCGTTCGGGCGCGGGAGTTTCGCGCGGGTTGCGTGCGGGGGCCGCAAAACGACCGGCCTGTCCCGAGCGCTCAGGCCTGGGCGTTCCCTTGGCGGCGGGGGGGGGGGAGGGGCCCCCCCGGGGGGGGCCCCCCCCCCCGCGCCCCGGAGCCCCCCCCCCCCCCCCACC
>Ga0302046_10000756_pt1 | contig 31360 bp, 20 predicted proteins | sample RVTome_11_FD_200261 | JGI IMG/M metagenome (GOLD analysis project Ga0302046, IMG submission 200261) | Soil microbial communities from uranium-contaminated site in the Upper Colorado River Basin, Wyoming, United States - RVT147D111 (version 2) ...
CGACGACTTCCTGGTGACCGGCTCCATCCAGATCGACGAGATCGGCGGGACCGCGATCTTGGTCTCGGACTGCCCGGGCCGCTCGATCGACTTCGGCACCGTCACCGCGGTCGACGACAACGTCGGCGGCGGCGCCACCGCCGACGGCATCGACCTCTTCAACAACAACGCCGGCGCCGTCTTCACCTTCGACAACCTGACCATGGTGACCGACGGCGGTTTCGGGCTGCGCGCCGGCGCCAGCACGCTCGCCTTCGGCGTCGGCAACTTCATCGCCGCCAACGGCGGTCCGGCGCTCGACCTCGACGGCACCACGATCGGCGGCATCGCGCCGCTCGGCGGCGGCTCCGAGGCCAACTTCGTCGAGATCACCTCGGTCGGCAGCCCGGGGCACGGTGTGAGCCTGGTCGGCGTCACCGGCGAGATGTTCGTCGCCGGCGGGTTCATCCAGAACTCCGCCGGGACCGCCTTCCGCGTCGACGCCGGCGCGCCGGTGGTCACCTACTTCGGCGAGATCACCCAGCCCAACGCCGCCCTGGTGGTCGAGGTCGAGGGCACCTCCGGGGGCGCGGTGAGCTTCCCCGGCCAGGTCACCGGCACCGCCGCCGCGCTCGGGGTGCGCCTCGACGGCAACGCCGGCAACGTCGCCTTCGACGGCCTCGACCTCGGCACCGCGGGCACGCCGCTGGGCAGCACGGGCGTGACCCTGGTCGGCGGCTCGACCGGGCTCTCCTCGTTCGCCGACATGCAGGTCTTCACCACCGGGGCGAGCGGTTTCCACGCCGACAACGGCGGGGTGGTCGAGGTCACCGGCGCGGGCAACCGGGTGACAACGACCAACGGCACCGCGGTGCGTATCTTCGGCGGTACGACGATCGGTCCCAACGAGGTGACGTTGCAGCGCGTCGACGCCGGCGGCTCGACCCACGGCATCCGGCTCGACGGCGCCGGCTCCAGCTTCACCGTCACCGGCGTCGGCTCGACCGCCGGCAGCGGCGGCACGCTCGCCAACATCACTCAGCGCGGGATCGAGGTGCTGAGCACCGACGACGTCTCGTTCGCCAACATGACGTTGACCAACGCCTCGACCACCGATGCAGCGGCGAACTGCGACAATACGATCAACACCGGCTGTCACGCGCCGATCCATCTGGCGGCGGTGACCGGCGCGATGCTCGACAACGTCGCGGTCGACGGAAGCACCCAGCAGGGCCTCAACGGCGTGGGCGTCTCCGGTCTGAGCGTGATCTCGAGCTCGATCCTCAACGCCGGGGACGAGGTCAACGAGGGCTCGGTGCGGCTGATCAACCTGTCCGGCACCTCTCAGATCACGGACTCCGACATCGGGCTCGCCTCGGAGCGGGCGGCGCTGATCGAGAACACCTCGGCGCCGAACCTGGTGCTGAGCGTCGACGGAAGCACCTTCCGCGACACCTCGGCCGGCCTCGGTGCCGACGGGCTGGAGATGGCCTTCTTCGGCACCTCGACGGCGACCCTCGACGTCACCTCGAGCTCATTTCTGCGCAACCGGACGAACGGCATCCAGGTGATCGCCGAGGACACCGCCCAGATCGGCATCGACGTCACCGGCTCGACTTTCCTGCCGCAGCCGGGCAGCGGCATCGGCCTCGACCTGGCGACCGCCGACTCGGGCAGCCTGACCTTCAACGTCATCGGCAACCCGATGATCTACAGCGACGGCGGTCCGGCGGTGAACGTCTTCTCGATCGACACCGGGACGATCGAAGGGCGGATCAACGACAACCCGGACGTGCGCGTCGGCGGTGCGGGTACCGCGGGGCTCGGCATCCGGGTGCAGGTCAACGAGGACGCCCGCGGTATCGTCGAGATCTCCGGCAACACGATCAGCGAGATCGGGTTCGACGCCGGCATCCAGGTGATCTCGCGGCTCAAGGTGGGACCGGCATGCGGCACGGGTTGCATCGCCGGGCGCCTCGATGCGACGATCGCTGGCAACGACGTAGCGATCGACGCCGGCGGCCTCTACGACGTCTGGGTGCAGGCCAACGACAGCAACACGACCTGCGCCAACGTCACCGACAACACCGGCAGCGGCGCCGGCATCGCGGCGTTCCGGGAGCGCACCAACGCCGCGGAGTCGACCGTGGTGCTCGAGGGCTTCGTCACCGACGCCACCGCGACCTGGAACGCCAACGGCAACACGCCGGCGGGATCGGTGAGCAGCAGCAACAACGGGACCCTGGTCGGCGGTACCTGCGCGACGGTCAGTCACCCGCTGCCCTGAGGCGGCGGTCGACATCGAAGGGGGCCGGCGCGATCGGCGCGCCGGCCCGGAGTTTTCTACCGGAATGGGGGTGTACATGTCCGAGCCTTTCCTGGCCGAAGTCCGGATCTTCGGGTTCAACTTCGCACCCCGAGGTTGGGCCTTCTGCGACGGTCAGATCCTGCCCATCAATCAGAACCAGTCGCTGTACTCGCTGCTGGGCACCACCTACGGTGGTGATGGGCGGACCACGTTCGCGCTCCCCGACATGAGGGGTCGGGTCCCGATCCACGTCGGCCGGAGCAACGGCGGCGCGGACCATCGTGAAGGCCAGAAGAGCGGCGAGGAGACGCACACTCTGAGCGTCGCCGAGATGCCGAACCACGACCATCCGATCCACGCCAGCTCCCAGGACGGCAACCAGGTCACCCCGAGCGGCAACCTGCTGGCCGACAGCGCTCCGGCCGAGTTCTACGCTCCGGCGGCCAACCTGGTGCAGCTTCGTAGCGGCACCATCGCGAACACCGGAGGGGGGCAGGGGCACGAGAACATGCAGCCCTACCTCGCCCTCAACTTTGCCATCGCCCTCCAGGGCCTGTTTCCGTCGCGGAACTGAGGAGGGGGGAACATGTCAGAACCATTCGTCGGCGAGATCCGGATGTTCGCGGGCAACTTCGCCCCCCGCGGCTGGGCGTTCTGCGACGGCCAGCTCCTGGCGGTGAGCCAGAACGACGCTCTCTTCTCTCTGCTGGGAACGATCTACGGCGGGGACGGCCGGAGCACCTTCGGGCTGCCGGACCTGCGGGGCCGCATCCCGGTCCATGCCGGGACCGGACCGGGGCTGAGCCCGCGGCGGCTGGGATCCAAGAGCGGGGCTGAGAAGGTCACGGTCACCGTCAACCAGCTCCCGAGCCACAGTCACCCGCTGCAGGCGTCGACCGACATCGCGCGCACGCCGAACCCGGCGACCAATGTGCCCGCCACGTCGACGGTCGTCGACGGCTACATCAACGAGCCGCCGTCGGAGTCGATGGCGTCGTCGGCAGTCGGCTCGGTGGGCGGCAGCCAGAGCCACACCAACCTGATGCCGTTCCTGTGCGTGCACTTCATCATCGCGCTGTTCGGCATCTATCCGTCGCGGAACTAGGAGGGGACGAGCATGTCGGAACCGTTCATTGCCGAGATCCGCATCTTCGCCGGCAACTTCGCCCCCCGCGGCTGGGCCTTCTGCAACGGCCAGCTCCTGCCCGTGTCGCAGAACACGGCGCTGTTCTCGCTCATCGGCACCACCTACGGAGGGGACGGACGGAGCACGACCGCGCTGCCCAACCTCCAGGGCCGCGCGCCGATGCACCCGGGCCGCGGCCCGGGGCTGACCGCGCGCAGGCTCGGGGAGAGCGGCGGCGTCGAGACCGTGACGCTCACCGAGGCGCAGATGCCGAACCACAACCACACGATGATGGCCAGCCCGAGCCCGGGCGAGACGCCGCAGCCGGCGACCAACACGGCACTGGCGCGCTCGGTCAACGGCAGCCTGTACCATGCCGCCGGCAGCCCGGTGACCCTCGCCGATCAGGCTGCTCCGTCGGCCGGGGGCAGCCAGGCGCACAACAACTTGCAGCCGTTCCTGACCATGAACTTCATCATCGCGCTCGTCGGGCTCTACCCGTCGCGCAGCTAGAGGAGGCTTTCGAGATGGTGGTTCCGACCCGTTTGATCGAAGCCTCGATCGAGGTGCCGCCGGTGGTCGAGGTGCCGAAGGGGGCGACGACCGTCGAGGTCGCCGTCCGCACCGAGCTCGCCAATGTCAGCGAGCACGACGTCGTGCTCCACGCACCGGACGAGGACCAGGAGTTGTTCTGGCACGTCCTCGACGAGCGGCACCGCGAGATCCTGCGTGAGATGGTGAAGCGCCCCGGGCGCGCCCTGCCCAAGGGGGTCCAGCCGGTGCGCAGCCTGACCATCGCCGCCGGGCACAGCGAGCACGAGACCGAGATCCTGGTGCTCAACGCCGCCAAGATGAAGAGCGGCGGCACCTACACGGTGCGCGCCGAGATCTTCGGCCAGGTCACCGAGGCCGAGTTCGTGGCCATCGAGACCGTGCCGCTGACCCCGCTGCGGCCGGCGGCCAAGAAGAGGCCGGCGGCCAAGAAGAAGCCGGCGGCCAAGAAGAAGCCGGCCGGGAAGAAGCCCGCGGCTCGAAAAGCGGCCAAGAAGCTTGCCCCCAAGAAGTGATCCCGCGGGGGGAGCGAAACGGTTTCGCTTCCCCCTCACCTCCCCACAGCGAGGCGCTCGGCACCCTGTTTTCGGGCGCAGTAGCCTCTGAAATTGCAATGGTTCGATGGGGTTCGATGATTCATGTCGCCTCTTGCGCGGCGCCGCGGAAGGTGTAGACTCCCACCGCTCCGCAGCCGGATCAGCGCCTGACCCAGGGCGCGCGGACGGCCCGATGTCGTCGAGGGGCCACACGAAGCGGGAGCGGCGCCGTGGTGGCGCCGCGTCGGTCGTGAGCGGGGAAGGGGTCGCGACCAATGAAAATCTGCCGGATCGCTTTCTCGAGGAATCGCTGTATCCGCGGCCCGGTCTCGGCTCCGTCCCGCGACGCCGCTCCCGCACCCCACGTTTCAGCTCCGAGCGTTTCCCTCGCAGTCCTGCTGACGGCCGGGCTCCTCGCGCTCGCCGCCCCCGCCGCCCGCGCCCAGGTCGGCGTGCCGGTCGGCGCTCTCGAGGACGGCGGCGCGATCACCATCGAGTTCGACGTCACCATCGACAGCCCGGTGACCGCGGGCGCGACCGCGGTCTGCAACCAGGGGACGGTGGCGGGCGACAACTTCGACCCCGACGTCTCGACCGACGACCCGACGGCCGGCGGCGGCGCCGACCCGACCTGCACCGGCCTCGACGCCCAGCCCGACCTGACGATCGTCAAGAGCGACGGCGGCGCCACCGCCGTGCCCGGCGGCACGGTCGCCTACAGCCTGACCTTCGCCAACGCCGGCAACCAGGGGGCGACGGGGGTGGCGATCTCCGAGACGGTCCCGGCGCACGCGACGTTCAACGCCGGCGCCTCGACCGCCGGCTGGTCGTGCGCCGACGGCAGCCCGGCGGGAACCCCCTGCACCTTTGCGGTCGGCGCGGTCGCCGGCGGCGGCGCCGGCGGCGCGGTGACCTTCGCGGTCACCGTCGTCAGCCCGGTGCCGGCGGGGGTCGATGAGATCAGCAATACGGCGACGATCGCCGACGACGGCGCCAACGGCGCCGACCCGACGCCGGCCAACAACAGCTCGACGGACACCACCCCGGTCGACGCCGCGCCCGACCTGACGATCGCCAAGGACGACGGCGGCGCCACGGCGACGCCCGGCGCGACGATCGCCTACACCCTGACCTACGCCAACCACGGCGACCAGGACGCGACCGGCGTCGTGCTCTCCGACACCGTGCCGGCGAACACGACGTTCAACGCCGGCGCCTCGACCGCCGGCTGGGTCTGTGTGCCGAGCACCACCGCCGGTTCGGTCTGCACGCTTGCGGTCGGCGGCCTGGCCGGCGGCGGTGCCGGCGGCGTCGCGACCTTCGCCGTCGACGTGATCGTCGCCGTTCCCGCCGGGGTCGAGGAGATCAGCAACACGGCGACGATCGCCGACGACGGCACCAACGGCGCCGATCCCAACCCGGGCGACAACTCCGCCACCGACACCACCCCGCTCGACGCCGAGCCCGACCTCTCGATCGACAAGCGGGACGACGACGTCACGACCGTGCCGGGCGGGACGCTGGTCTACTTCCTCGACTACGCCAACCTCGGCAACCAGGGCGCGACCGGCGTCGTGATCTCCGAGACCGTGCCGCCGAACACGACGTTCAACGCCGGCGCCAGCAACGGCGTCTGGTCGTGCGCCGACGGCAGCCCGGCCGGGACGCCTTGCACGCAGACCATCGGCGCGGTGCTCGCCCAGGACGGCAGCGGCACTTCGTTCGCCGTCACCGTGGTCGACCCGCTCCCGGCGGGGGTCGACCTGATCAGCAATACCGCGACGATCGCCGACGACGGCACCAACGGCGTCGACCCGACCCCGGGCGACAACGCCGACACCGAGACCACCCCGGTGATCGCCCAGCCGGACATGACGGTCGCCAAGGAGTACACCGGCTCGACCCCGTTCCCCGGCGACACCATCGCCTTCGACATCGACTACGCCAACGCCGGCAACCAGGACGCGGTCGGCGTGGTGCTGCACGAGGAGGTGCCGCCGGACACCACGTTCAACGCCGGCGCCTCGACCGCCGGCTGGTCGTGCGCCGACGGCAGCCCGGCCGGCACGCTGTGCGATCTCGCGATCGGCGCGGTCGGCGGCGCAGGGGCCGGCGGCTCGGCGGTCTTCGCGGTCGACCTCGACGACCCGTTGCCGCCGGGGACCAGCGAGACCGAGAACTGCGTCTCGATCGCCGACGACGGCGCCAACGGCGCCGACCCGAACCCGGGCGACAACGAGGACTGCTTCACCGTCGGCCTCGACAGCATCCCGCCGACCGTCGACAACCTCGACACCACGGTCTCGACCCCGGGCGGCACCCTTGACGATTGCGAGACCGCCAACGTCGAGATCAGCGAGTTCCACCTGACCTTCAGCGAGCCGATGTTCGACCCGCCGGGCGACATCGACGCTGGAGACGTCACCAACCCGGCGAGCTACCAGCTCGTCCAGCCGGGTCCGGACCTCGAGTTCGACACCGCCACCTGTGGCGGCGCCGCCGGCGACGACATCGCGGTGCCCCTGCCGCCGGGCTCGGTGACCTACGACGGCGGCACCGACACGGCGACGATCGACCTCGGCGCGGCGCTCGCCGACTCGCTCTACCGCCTGTTCGCCTGCGGCACGCTGCGCGACCCGGCGGGCAACCCGCTCGACGGCGACGGCAACGATCCCCCCGGCGACGACTTCGTGCGCCAGTTCCGCGCCGACCCCGACAACCTGTTCGCCAACGGCCACTTCGACTGCGACCTCGGCGACTGGGTGACTGCGGTGACCGCCGGCGCCACGATCGCCCACGACGACGACGACGCCGACGCCTCGCCGGAGTCGGGCTCGGCCCTGGGCAGCGTGCCGTTCGCCAGCGGGATGGCGGAGCGCGCCGCCCTCGGCCAGTGCGTCGGGGCGCCGGCCGGCGGCGACCTGGAGCTGGCGGCGCGCTTCCGGATCACCACCGCGCCGGCCAGCCAGGTGACGGTCAGCCTGGTGTGCGAGTTCTACTCCGCCGGGTCGTGCGCCGGCGGGCCGCTGGGGACGCTCTCGACCGCCCAGACGGTCACCGGCCCCACGGGCGCCTGGCAGTCGCTGACCCTCGGCGCCGCCGCGCCGTCGTCGAGCGTCTCGGCGCTGTGCAGCCTGATGCTCGACGCCGCGGCCGGCGTGACCTTCGACGGCCATCTCGACCGGGCGATCCTCACCGGGCCGGGTCTGATCTTCGAGGACGGTTTCGAGAGCGGCGACACCTCCGCCTGGTCTGCGACCACGCCGCTGACCCCGCTCGGGAGCGAGTCCGGCGACGTATCGGCCGGGTCGTCTTCGGTGGGGGTGGCGCCATGAGGAGGCACGGGAGACGACCGCGGACGACGACGATGAAGGCCACGACGATGAAGCACGCTGTCCGGCCCGCCCGCAGGTTCCAGGTTCTCGCCGCGGCGCTGCTCGCCGCCCTCGCCCAGGCCGCCGGGGCGGCCGCGGCGCCCGGCGACCTCGACGTCCGCTTCGAGCTGCGCCCCGCCCCCGCACTCGCCGGGCCGCCGCCGGCAATCGGGACCTTCCCGATCCAGCTCGTCCTCGACGACGGCTCGGCCGAGGGGACGGTCGGCGTCTCCGACGCCAACGGCGCCCGGGAGTTCCTCTGGTTCAATCGCTTCGCCTGGCCCGGCGAGCCGTTCGACCTCGAGGAGGTCCACGTGCTGTTCCCGCCCGGCGTCAACATGATGGTGGGCGACCCGGTGCAGCTCGCGGTCTACCACGACCCGGACGGCGACCCGGCCAACGGCGCCGACCTGCTCGCCACCTTCGACGAGACGATCCAGGCGATCGACGGCGCCACGTTCTCGGTCTACCCGCTGGCTCCGGCGGTCACCTTCACCGACCCCGGAGACGTGCTGATCGGGGTGGTGCCGCGGTTCATCGCCCCCGGCGACCCGCCGACCGGGCCGGCGTCGGTCGATACCACCGCCAGCCAGCAGCGCTCGTGGATCGCGATCTGGACCGGCGACCCGCCCGACCCGCCCGAGCTGCCGCCCGACGTGCTGATCGACCTGATCGACAACGTCGCCCCCGCCGCCGCCGGCAACTGGATGATCCGCGGCTTCGGCGGCCCGGCGCCGGTGGTGGTGATCCCGGCGCTCGGCGGCTCGGGGCTGGCGCTGCTGGCGCTGGCGCTCGCAGCCGCCGGCTTCGTTGCGCTACGCCGGCTGCGCGGGCGGCGCGGCACGGCCGCCCTCGGGCTGGCGCTGCTCGCGGTCGCGCTGGCCCCTGCCACCGCGGCGGCCGAGCTGCCCGGCGGCCTCGAGTTGCGCTTCGAGCTGCGCCCGGCCCCCGACCTTGCCGGGCCGCCGCTGCCGTCGCCGGGCGTCTTCCCGGTCCAGCTCGTCCTCGACGACGACACCGCCGAGGGGACGGTCGGCGTCTCCGACGGGAGCGGCGCCCGGCAGTTCCTCTGGTTCAACCGCTTCGCCCCGCCGGGCGGGCCGTTCGACCTCGAGGAGGTCTGGATGCTGTTCCCGCCCGGGGTCAACATGGCGGTGGGCGACGCCGTCCAGCTCGCGGTCTACCTCGACCCCGACGGCGACCCGACCAACGGCGCGAACCTGCTCGCCACTGTCGACGAGACGATCCAGGTGATCGACGGCGCCACCTTCTCGGTCTACCCGCTGGCGCCGCCGTTGACGATCGTCGATCCCGGCGACGTGCTGATCGGCGTGGTGCCGCGGTTCATCGTCCCCGGCGACCCGCCGACCGGGCCGGCGTCGGTCGACACCACCGCCAGCCAGCAGCGCTCGTGGATCGCGATCTGGACCGGCGACCCGCCCGACCCGCCCGAGCTGCCGCCCGACGTGCTGATCGACCTGATCGACAACGTCGCCCCCGCCGCCGCCGGCAACTGGATGATCCGCGGCTTCGGCGGCCCGGCGCCGGTGGTGGTGATCCCGGCGCTCGACGGCTCGGGGCTCGTGCTGCTCGCGCTTCTGCTCGCCGCAGCCGGCTTCGTCGCGCTGCGCCGGCGGCGCGGGCGGCACGGGTCGGCCGCTCTCGGGCTGGCGCTGCTCGCCGCCGCGGCGGCGCTCGCCCCGGCTTCGCCGGCCTCGGCCCAGGTGGTGATCGACGAGTTCACGACCCTCCAGGGACCGGTCACCGACCCGCCCGGCGGCGGCACGACCGCGGTCACCGGCGGCGCCGACATCCTCGGCGGCAAGCGCGGGCTGCGGGTGCGCAACCTCGAGGGGACCGGCCCGACCAGCGCCGAGGTCGCGGGCGGCACGCTCGACTTCACCGTCGCCGCCACCACCCCCGACTCGCGCGGCGAGGCCGACCTGACCTGGGACGGCGACGCCGACAACGACCCGGCGACCTTCGATCCGACCGGCCTCGGCCCCGTCGACCTGACCGACGGCGCCACTCAGGGCGGTATCCGGATCACGATCGAGGAGGCGCAGGCGGGTACGCATCTCGCGCTCGCGATCTGGGAAGACGCCGACCACGTCTCGCGCGCCGGCCGGGTGCTGCCGGCGATCGCAGCGACGACCACGATCTTCGTCAACTTCGGCGAGCTGATCGCCGACCCGGACGCCCTCGGTCCGGCCGACCTGACCCAGGTCGGCGCCGTCACCCTGCGTCTCGGCGCCGTCGAGAGCCCGAGCGCGCCGACGCTCTCGATCAGCCACATCGAGACCGCCCCGCCTGCGGTGGCGGCGATCAAGATCGACACCGTCGGCGGCGTGGATCCCGCGGGCCCGGTCGCCCCGGGCACGACGATCCGCTACCGAATCACGATCACCAACCCGGGCGCCGGCGCGGCCGAGGGCGTCGACTTCGACGACCTGGTGACCGACCCGAACCTCGGACCGCCGGGCGCCGCGCGCACCACCCCGCTCTCCCGCCGCGACCAGTACGTGACGGTCACCGACACGCCGATCGACAGTGCGGGCGACCCGGCGCCGGCGCTGATCGCCAACGACGCCGATCCCGACGGCAACCCGCTGGTCGTGGACGCGACCACCGGCCAGGCGACCAGTCAGGGCGGATCGGTGGACGTCGCCACCGACGGCCATTTCGTGTACACGCCGCCGGTGGGCTTCGTCGGCGTCGACTCCTTCACCTACACGCTCCAGGCGACCGCCGGCGACCCGACGACCGACGCCGCGGGCAACCCGATCGGCGCCACCGGCTCGACCGCGTTCGTGACGATCGACCGCGTGCCGCCCGAGATCACCGCCGGCGGCACCCTGAACTACACCGAGAACGACCCGCCGACCGCGATCGACCCGGCGCTGACCGTGGTCGACGTCGACAGCACGAACCTGTTCGGCGCCACCGTCCAGATCACCGGCAACTACGCGATGGGCGAGGACGTGCTCGGCTTCGTCGACGCGCCGCCGATCACCGGCAACTGGGTGCCGGCGACCGGCACGCTGACCCTCACCGGCTCCGACACGGTGGCGAACTACGAGGCCGCTCTCCGGAGCGTCACCTACGAGAACACCTCCGAGGATCCGTCGATCCTGCAGCGCACGGTGACCTGGACCGCCACCGACGGCGGCGAGACCTCGGCGCCGGCGACCTCGACGATCAACGTGACCTCGGTCAACGACGCGCCGGTGGTGACCACCAGCGGCGGCGTGACCCCGTTCACCGAGGACGGCGGGCCGGTGGTCGTGGACGCGGCGCTGACCGTCACCGACGCCGACGACGCCAACCTCGAGTCGGCGACGGTCAGCCTGATGAGCGCGCCGGACGGCGCGATGGAGACCCTGGGCGTCGACAACGCGGGCGCCAACTGCCCCGGCCTCGCGGTCACCCCCGGCAACCCGCTGACGATCACGGGCAGCGCGCTGGTCGCCACCTACGAGACCTGCCTGAGCAACGTGACCTACGACAACACGTCGCAGGACCCGGACACCACCGACCGCACGGTGCAGTTCGTGGCCAACGACGGTGACGACCCCAGCAACACGGCGACCAAGACCGTGACCGTCACCGCGGTCAACGACCCGCCGGTCGCCGGCGACGACGCCTGGGACACGATCGGCAACACCCAGCTCGTCGTCGACCTACCGGCGCTGCCGACGCCGCACGTGCTCGACACTACGCCCGGGGCGGCCGACGGCGTGCGCGACAACGACGCCGACCCGGCCGAGAACGACAACCACCTGGTGACCGCGATCGTCGGCTGCGGCGACACGACCGCGCCGTTCGGCGACGGCCCGGCCTGCATGACCGCCAACGGCGGCACCGTGGTGATGAACGCCGTCGGAACCTTCACCTACACCCCGGCGCCGGGCGACACGCTGGCGAGCGACAGCTTCCAGTACGTCCTGACCGACGACGGCACGCCGGCGACGGCATCGGACATCGGGACGGTGACGATCAACCGCCTCGAGCGGGTCTGGTACGTCGACAACGACTTCGGCGCCGGCGGCGACGGCACCTCCGCCTCGCCGCTCAACACGCTGACCGCGATCAACGGCGCCGGCGGCGCGGGCGACTCCGACAGCCCGAACGACTACATCTTCGTCCACTTCGGCGACGGCACCGCCACCGGCCAGGGCGCTGGGCTGGTGCTCGAGAACGGCCAGCGCCTGATCGGCGAGCACGCCGGCCTGTCGATCCCGGTGAACCTCAACGGCAACGGCTCGCCGACCGTGCTCCACGGGGGCACGCCCGGCAGCCGGCCGCTGATCGACCACACCGGCGCCGGCAACAACGCGCTGTCGGCGACCGACGCGATCCCGACCGAGATCGTCGGGCTGAGCCTGCGGAGCGTCAACGCCAACGCGATCGACCTGACGCTCACCGGCGGCTTCGCCGGCTCGGGCACGCTCGGCATCCATGACAACGTCTTCCGCGGCGCCGGCGCCGAGGGCATCGACGTCAACGCCGGCGGCACCGGCACGCTGACCCTCGACGTCCAGAACAACACCTGGAACGCGGCCGGGACCCACACCGGCAACGCGGTCGACGTCGTGCGGACGGCGGGCAGCCTGAGGCTGAACCTGAGCGACAACACCGGCATCCTGTCCGCGGCGGCCGGCGTCAACGTCGACGGCGGCGCCCCGGCGAACACGACGATCACCGGCTTCGCCAACAACACCGTGCACGCGAACAACGGCGGCACCGGGATCGCCGTCAGCAACGCCACCTTCGACGCGACGTCTGCGGGCGCCTACAACCAGGTTGCGGGCGGCATCACCGTGATCGGAGCCTCCGGCGACGGCGTCGGCGGCAGCGGGCTGGTGATGAACAACGTCGCGGGCGACCTCGCGTTCACCGACCTCGACGTCTTCGCGGAGAGCGGCACGGGCGTGCGTGTCGGCGGCACGGGCGCGGTCAACGTCGGAGCCGGCACCGGCACGCGGGTGACCGTCCCCGTCGGGGTGAGCATCGTCGAGACCACCGGCGGCCCGGCCCTCGACCTCAACGGTCTGACCGCCGACTTCCGGCTCACCAGCCTGAAGAGCACCAGTACGGCAACCACCGGCGTCTCGCTGGTCAACGTGAGCGACGCGATCAACCCGGCGTTCAACGCCGCGTTCTCGGCCGGCTCCGGCAGCAGCATCACCTCGACCGCCGGCGCTACCGGTCCGCTGTTCAACGTCAGCGGCGGCAACGCGGCGATCACCTACGCCGGCCCGATCACCAACACCGGTACCGGCCGGGCGGTCTCGATCACCACCTGGGCCGGCGACGACGCCGGCGACGACCTGCTGCTCTCGGGCGCCATCGACGAGAACGGCGCGGGGATCCTGGTCAACGGCAACGGCGGCAGCCGCGCGATCACCTTCAGCGGCGGGATGGACATCGACACCGGTGCCAACGAAGGGTTTGCCGCAACCAGCAATACCAACGCACTGGGCCTGCACATCACTGGAACCAATGCGATCGATACGACGACTGCCGCCGCACTGCGGGTGATCGGCACGCAGATCGGCAACTCCGGGTTGACCTTCCGCAGCATCACCGCTGGGACCGGCGCCGGCAGTAGCGGGGTCGGTATCGCTCTCGATGGCACCGGTACCACCGCTGGCAATGGCGGTCTGACGGTCACCGGCAACGCGACGCCCGGCTCCGGCGGCATGATTCAGCACAAGACCGGCGCCGACGGGTCGACGACGGCTGGCATCGGCATCTTCCTCAAGGACACTAAGAACGCCTCCTTCAACTGGATGCAGCTCAACGACTTCGACAACTCGGCGGTCACCGGCCGCAACGTCCAGGGCTTCACGTTGCAGAACAGCGTCATCAACGGGGTTAACGGGACGAACTCCGCCGCCGCCGGCGACGGTGCGATCTACTTCGGACTGTCCAATCCCGGGGGTACCAACGGGTTGCAGGGCACGGGTCTTATCCGCAACACGAAGGTACGCGGTGCTATCGAACACAACGTCGAGTTCTATAACCAGAGCGGCTCGATGAACCTGACCATCGAGGGCGTCAACGCCGTGAGCGAGGGCGCCAATCCGAACGACCCGTCAGACGACGTCGCGGATTGCATTATCGAGGAGAACTCAGTGGGCTCCGGCAGCGACGGGGTCCTGGTGGAAATGCAGGGCACCTCCACCGCGACAATCGTCATCGACCGCTGCCTGTTCCGCGACAACAAGTCGCAGGCGGTGCAGGTCAATGCGCTCAACAGTACGAGCGTTGCGGTCACGATCGACGAATCCGTCGCCCGCAGGTTCGATCAGGGCAACGAAGGGTTCATCCTGTCCAACGGTTCCGACGCCGACATGATCGCAATGGTGAGCAACAACCGCGTCAACGCCTTCGGTGGCACCGCGATCTTCGTTGGCCAGGCGCCGGGCAACGCCACCGCGGCCTCCGATCTCCATGCGACGATCTCGGGCAACGTCGTGACTCAGCCCACCACCGCCACCAACCACGGCATCATCGTGTTCCTGACCAGCACGGTTGGGCAACTCGCACCTGCGCGAATCCGGATCGATGGCAACAACGTCACGAACAACTCGACCAGCGGAACGACGCGCGGCATCCTGGTGGATATTCCGGATACGAATACGAGCCCGGTGTACCACGCCACGGTGAGCAACAACACGGTGTCGGTAGGCGACAACGTCAACGGCGTCGGCGGACTCGTGGTGCAGGCGCGCCAGTCCTCGGATCTCTGTGCCAACATCCATGGCAACACCGTGAACTTCCCGAATGGAACTCCCGCCGGCATTCTCGGCCTGCGTGCGCGTCAGGTGGCCCCGGCCGCCTTCGATCTCGAGCAGTCCGTCGGTTGCAGCGGGACCGCGGCCGCGGTCCTGGCCTGTCGGAACCCGGGCTCGACGACCGAGGTCCTGGGGAGCATCACCGTGGTGCCCGCGGGCATGTGCCTGCTGCCCGTGACGCCGTAAGAAGCAGTCCTGACAACGGCCCCGATCGCCCGCGCGCGCTCGAGGCCTGGGAGGGGTATGATGGCAGAGCCGTTTCTGTCCGAGATTCGGATCATGAGCTTCGTCTTCGCTCCAAAGGGGTGGGCGCTGGCCAACGGTCAGCTCCTGCCGATCAATCAGAACCAGGCGCTGTTCTCGCTGCTGGGAACCACGTTCGGTGGTGACGGGCGGGTCAACTTCGCGTTGCCGGACCTGCGGGCGCGAACGCCGATCCACGTCGGCAGCGGGCACACCCTGGGCGAGCGGGGAGGCGAGCAATCGCACACGCTGTCGATCGCCGAGCTGCCGACGCACACCCACGTCGCCCAAGCGACCAGCGCCGCCGGCACCGCGGCGATTCCCGGCACCGGCGTGCTCCTCGCGACGTCCACCAACTACGAGGCCTACCGGCCGGCCACCTCGCTGGTGTCGCTCGAACCCGCGACCATCGCCAACGTGGGCGGCTCGCAGGCTCATCTCAACATGCAGCCGTTCCTCACCCTCTCGTTCTGCATCGCTCTGCAGGGCATCTTCCCGAGCCCGAACTAGGAGACGTCGATGGCACAACCATACGTGGGTGAGATCCGCATGTTCGCCGGTAACTTCGCACCCGCCGGCTGGATGTTCTGTGAAGGGCAGCTCCTGCCGATCTCCGAGAACGAGACGCTCTTCAACCTCATCGGGACGACCTACGGCGGCGACGGGCAGTCGACCTTCGCGCTACCGGACCTTCGAGGCCGGATTCCGATCCACCAGGGCAACGGTTTCATTCTGGCCGAGACCGGTGGAGCCGAGGAGATCACCCTGACGGTGAATCAGATCGCGGCCCACGGTCACCCGCTTCTCGCCTCTTCCGAGGTGAACAGCTCGGTCAACCCCGGGGGCAATGTGCTGGGGGCGCCGATCACGGCGACACCGTTCTTCGCCGCCACGCCCAACCTGAACCTCGCTCCGCAGGCGGTCAGTGCGGTCGGCGGCAGTCAGCCGCACACCAACTTCCAACCATACCTGTGCATCGACTTCATCATTTCCTTGTTCGGGATCTTCCCGTCCCCCACCTAGGAGGGAGTCATGGCCGATCCGTTCGTCGCGGAGATCCGAATCTTTCCGTTCAACTTCGCCCCCAAGGGCTGGGCGTGGTGCGACGGTCAGTTGCTGCCGTTGTCCCAGAACACGGCTCTCTTCTCGCTCCTGGGAACGACCTACGGAGGCAACGGCAAGAGCAACTTCGCTCTGCCCGATCTCCAGGGGCGTGCGCCGATGCATCCCGGCCAGGGTCCTGGGCTGTCGCTTCACGATCTGGGCGAGACCGGGGGGGCGGAGACCGTCACCCTTCTCGAGTCCGAGATCCCCGCTCACAGCCACGTGTGGCGGACTCGCAACGACGTGGGGGAGGACCGCATTCCCGGTCCGACCGAGGCGATCGCTCGCTCGACCGGCGGCTTGCTCTTCGCGGCGCCGGGACCCGTCGTCTCGATGGCCCCGGAAGCCCTGCCTCCCGCCGGCGGCGACCAGCCGCACAACAACCTACAGCCCTACCTGACCTTCTACTTCGCCATCGCCCTGCAGGGAGTGTTCCCGCCGCGGACCTGACGTCGCGTTTCACCACGCCGGCCGCCCGGCGGGGTTCTTCGCCGGGTGGCCGGCGGAGCCCGGGCCCCGATCGATCGAAGCTGCGCAAGCAACAATAACCGGCAGGGCCTCAGGCGCCTCCATCCTCCGAGGCGCCGCGACGGTTGCCGCTCCCGAGGCGGGAGAGCGCGCGGTCGAGCTCCGGCAGGAGGTCGCTCCGCGAAAGCGCCTGCTCGAGGAGCGATAGGAACCTCCGGCAGCGCTCGAGGTCGAGCGTGGGAAGCTGCTCGCGCAGGACGCCGTGGACGTCCTCCAGGTCCTTGGGCCGGCCCGCCAGGATCTTGGTCACGACCAAGTCCTCGGGGCTGATGACCGGGACGGTCACGCCGGCGAGGTCGAGCTCGCGCGCGGCGGCGAGGAACTCTTCTTCCAGGCCGGGACCGGCCAGGACGACGTCCACCGGAAGCTCCGTCTCCTCGTGCACGAAGGGCAGCACCCGGGTCCTCTTCACGAAGTCGTCGCTCGGCGCCACGCGGAGTCGGAGGCCGGCCGCTTCGAAGGAGGCAAGCAGCTCGGCGACCTGCTCGGGCGCGGCCGCGACCGTGACGTCGAGATCCGCGGTCAGGCGGGGCCGGCCGTAGGCGATCACGGCCTGGGCACCGAAGACGTACCAGCGCAGTCCGCTCCGCCGCAGCCCGTCGGCGACGGCTGCGAGCGCTCTAGCGAGGCCGGTCGACGTCGACAAGCCGGAGGCTCTCTCCTACCGCGACGTGGGTGGCCAAGTCCTCGGCCCGGGCCTCGTCGTCGGGCCAACCGGGACGCACGGCGGCCGCGAAACGCCGGAGATCCTCCGCGGCGCGGAAGGCCTCGCCACGCCCCAGGCGGCGCTTGCGCTCGAGCCAGTAGGCGGCCTTGGACTCCTCGATCGCCGGCCAGTCCCGCCGGGCGAAGGCGATGAGATCCTCCCGGCGCATACTCGGACTGTACCACCGGGGGACAGGCGCCGGCCTTTCGGGGAACCCGTGGTCTTGACACGTCTCTCCTCGATTCTGCACGATGCGTAACCATGCCGTCTCGGATCGCTGCGACGCAACTGGCCCGGAGCCTGGGCGATGTCCTGGTCGGGCCGGCTGACGAGCAGCACTTTCACCGCGTGGAGGGTCTTCACGTAGTGGCCCTGTCATAGAGCGGCGCCTCTCGACTTTCCGCAAGCTCCCGCAGGCGATTTCGAGCGGATGCTGCGCTTCGAGAGTGGGCTGCGCTGCCACTTGCGCCGGCTTTGGGTGTGCTAGTGTCTGATCCGTTCCTCGCGGTGTCGTTGACGTCCGTTTCCTTCGCCGCCCTTGGGAGGTGCCGCGTGGTGCAGTCGCCTTCCGGTCCGCTGTCCCCGTTCATCGCGTCGCCCGCCTCGGCGATCGACCGCCGGCGGTTCCTGACCCTGTCCTCGGCCGGGGTCGCGGCGCTGTCGCTTGCCGGCCTCGCCCGCTCGGCGGAGGCCGCGGCCGATCTGTCGGCGGCGCCGCTGTCGGTCGGCTATCTGCTCTACAGCGGTGAGCTGCCGAGCTTCGACGCCCTCACATGGCGTCCCTACCTCGCCGGCGCCGACCCCGAGGTCGGGCCGCGGGCGACCTGGATCTCGCCTTACGGCTGGCACGTCGAGCCGGCGCACCGGCTGCCGATCGGCGACCAGGAGCTGGCGGGGGAGACGATCGAGGTGCGGGTGCACGGCCTCTACCCGGAGCCGCCGGGCCGGAGCTGGTTCGTCTCCGCCGACCTCGACGTGCTCTACCCCGCGCCGGCCGAGCTGGAGCCGTTGCTCGGGAGCGGCGCGATGCTCCCGCACTTCGCATGGAGCCTGAGCCCGCGCAGCGTGCCCAGCCCGTCGCCGCCCAACCGGTTCGACCTGCCGCTCGGCCACGACGGCGGGCTCGACCTGCGGCTGCGGGTGTCGCCGGGCCGCGGGCTGGTCCGCGGGGGCGTCCGCCGCAACGGCCTCGCGGCGCCTGTGGCATGGCGCTTCGCCACCCGCTTCACCGTCGACACGGCGGCCGGGCTGCCGCGCCTGTGCCGCGGCGTCTACTTCCTCGGCCTGGCGCCCGACGTGTGGCGACAGCCGGTGCTTCTGCCCGGCCCCGGCGAGCCCGAGCGGCCGGACCTCTGCTCGATCGTGATCAGCGTCGAGCGGGCGGCCGGCGAGCACGTCCAACTGCGCTAGACCAAGGAGTCCCCGGAGGAGTAGTCCGCTGGCGGACCAACAAGGCCTCACCTTCCGCCCGATCCGGCCGGAGGATCACGACTTCCTCCGTCGCCTCTACGCCTCGACCCGCGAGGAGGAGCTGGCGACCGTCGCCGACTGGACGGCCGAGCAGAAGGAGGCGTTCCTCCGCCAGCAGTTCGAGGCCCAGCACGCCCATTACCAGAAGTACTACCCGGAGGCGTCGTTCGACCTCATCCTCGAGGACGGCGAGCCGGTCGGCCGCCTTTACGTCTCACGCTGGGAGCGGGAGATCCGCCTGGTCGACATCGCCCTGGTGCCGGCGGCGCGCGGCCGCGGCCTCGGCACGGCGTTGCTGGGGGAGTTGCTCGCCGAGGGCGAGGCGAGCGGCAAGCCGGTGTCGATCCACGTCGAGCGGTTCAACCCCGCCCTGCGCCTCTACCGGCGCCTCGGTTTCCGCGAGATCGAGGAGAAGGGGCCGTACTTCCTGATGGAGTGGCGGCCGCCGGCTCTCAGGTGAAGACGGCCTCGTAGCGCATCCCCCTCTCGTCGGGGCCGATCGGCACCAGGAAGATCTCGATCGGCCCCAGCTCGGGGTGGCGGACGGTGTAGATCTGCTGCGGCGCGTGGCGGCGCTCGCCCGGGCTGCGAAAGACCAGCGAGAACGGCGCGCGCTGGGAGTCCGTCACGGTGTCCGAGGAGAGCGGGTGGGTGGAGACCAGCTCGAGGGCGAGCGCCTCCTCCTCCGACAGCTCGAGCTGGAACTGCTCGCCGACATGGGGGTCGAAGTCGTCCTTGGCCAGCCGGTCCAGGTCCTTCATCGCGCTCTCCTCCAGGCTGATTCCATCCTATACTGCCGCCATGGCCGCCGAGCCCGCCCAGAGCGTCGTCGAGAGCTTCGCCTCCCGCCTGCGCTACCCGCAGCTCTTCTTCGCCCTGGTGGTCCTCTTCGTGCTCGACCTGCTCATCCCCGACGCGATTCCGTTCGTCGACGAGGTGATTCTCGGCCTGCTGGCCGTCCTGGTCGGCCGCATCCGCGCACCGCGAGAGGAACCCGCCGAACGGCCGGTCAAGGACGTCACTCCCCGCGAGCACTCCTGACCCGAGGCGCGAGCACCCTCCAAATGCACAGAGTCGAGCGCCGGTGCGCAGGAGGGGGCGCTCCCGCCGCGGCCCGGTGGTGGCTCACGCCTCGGAGGCCGCCCTCTCGCCCACTGGCTGCCGCCGCAGTCCCAGGTAGCTCCTCACCCCCCGCTGGACGTCCTCCTGGATCCGGTACAAGACCGGCACCAGGATCAGGGTGATGAAGGTGGCGAACAGCACCCCGAATGCCAGCGAGACCGCCATCGGGATCAGGAACTGTGCCTGGAGGCTGCGTTCGAGCAGCAGCGGGGTGAGGCCGGCGAAGGTGGTCAGCGAGGTCAGCAGGATCGCCCGGAAGCGCGCCGCCCCGGCCTCGCGGATCGAGGTGGCGATCGGCTCGCCGGCGCGGTAGCGCCGGTTGATCCAGTCGACCATCACCAGGCTGTCGTTGACCACCACCCCGGTCAGCGCGACGATGCCGAACCCCGAGAGGATCGTCAGGTCGAGCCCCATTACCAGGTGGCCGCCGATCGCCCCGATCAGCCCGAACGGGATCGCACTCATCACGATCAGCGGCTGGACGTAGGAGCGGAACGGGATCGCCAGCAGGGCATAGATCACCAGCAGGGCGAAGCCGAAGCCGCGCACCAGACCGCCGAGGGTCTCGCGCTGCTCCTGCTGCTCGCCCTCGAAGGTATAGCGCACCTCCGGGTGGTCGGCGAGGATCGCCGGCAGGACGTTCGACTCGAGGTCGGCGAGGATCCGGTTGGCGTTGGCGGTCTCGGTGTCGACGTCGGCGGTGACGTTGAGCACCCGGCGCCGGTTGGTGCGCTGGATCGAGGCCGGGCCGCGGCTGTACTCGGCCGCCGCGGCGGTCGAGAACGGCACCGAGGTGCCGTCGGGGAGCCGGATGCGCAGCCGCTCGAGCGCGCCGAGCGAACGCCGCGCCTCCTCCGGGTAGCGCACCATCACCTTGACCTCGTCGCGCCCGCGCTGGATCCGCTGCGCCTCCTCGCCGAAGAACGCCTGGCGCACCTGCCGGCCGAGGTCGGCGAGCGTCAGCCCGGCGGCCTGGCCCTCGGCGGTGACGTCCAGCTCGACCTCGCTCTTGCCGGCGCGGTAGGAGTCGGAGATCTCGCGCACCCCCGGATAGGTGGCGAGCTGCTCCTTGATCTCGGCGGCGACCTCGCGCAGCCGGTCCAGTCTTCCATCAGAGGGGGTGCCGCCCGAGAGCTGGACGTTGACCGCGTCGCCGGCGTCGAACAGCGAGGCGGTGAAGGTCAGCGACACCGCGTCGGGGATGGCGCCGGCGCGCTGGCGCCACATCTCGGCGATCTCGGGGCTGGTGATCTCGCGCTCTTCGGCCGGCCGCAGCTCGAAGTTGACCTCGCCGAGGTGGCCGGCGGTGAAGGCGCGGCCGACGTCGCCGCCGCCCCGGCTTTGGGCGGCGCGGAACGGCTGCTCGCCGATCGAGGCGGCGACGTTCTGGAACAGCCCGGGCCCCTCGTCGGCCTCCAGCTCGCGCTCGATTGCGAAAGCCGCCTCCTCGATGCGCCGGACCGCGGCGGCGGTGACCTCCGACGGCGTCCCCTGCGGCATCTCGAGGATCGCCACCACGTTCTCCGCCTCGACCGGCGGGAAGAAGGTGAAGCGCAGCCAGCCGCCGCGCACCACCCCGAACGCGATCGCCAGCACCGCCAGCGCGATCGCCAGCGACAGGTAGCGCTGGGAGAGCGCCCAGTCGAGGCTCGGCCGGTAGGCGTGGGCGATGAACCAGTCGAGGCCGCGGGCGAAGCGCTCGCGCAGCCGCCGCCAGGCGCCGCGCACCCGCCCCGGCTCGCGCTCCTCCCGCCGGCCGAGGTGGGAGAGGTGGTTGGGCAGCACGAAGAGCGACTCGATGAGCGAAAAGACGAGGGTGGCGATGACGATGATCGGGATCACCCGCATGATCTTGCCGGTGGTGCCCTCGACGGCGAGCAGCGGCGCGAACGCGGCGATCGTGGTCAGCACCGCGAAGACCACCGGCACGCCGACCCGCTCGGCGCCGTCGACCGAGGCGTCGAGGCCGCCCTTGCCGGCCTCGACCTCGCTGTAGATGTTCTCGCCGACCACGATCGCGTCGTCGACCACGATGCCGAGGACGACGATGAAGGCGAACAGCGAGATCAGGTTGATCGAGACGCCGAACCAGGGCATCAGCGCGATCGCGCCGAGGAACGAGATCGGGATGCCGAGCGCCACCCAGCCGGCGAGCTTGAGCCGCAGGAACAGCGCCAGCACCAGGAACACCAGCACGAAGCCGGCGCGGCCGTTGCGGACGAGCAGGTCGAGGCGGCTGCGCAGCACCCGGCTGTCGTCCTGCCAGGGGGTCAGGGTGATCCCCTCGGGCAGGCCCGGCTGTGTCCGCTCGACGTAGGCGCGGACCTCGGCGGCGACGTCGAGCGCGTTCTGGTCGCCGACCCGGAAGACCTGCACCTGGACCGCCGGCTCACCGTTGAAGCGCGCCGCCTGGTCGCTGTCGGCGAAGCCGTCGTCGACCTCGGCGACGTCGCCGATCAAGAGCCGCGTGCCGTCGGGCAGGGTGAGCAGCGGCAGCCGCTCGAACTCCTCGCCGCGGTAGGCCTGGCCCACCGTGCGCAGCAGGATCTCGCCGCCGGCGGTCTCGATCTCGCCGCCGGGCAGGTCGAGCGAGGCGGCGCGCACCGCCCGCGCCACCTGGTCGAAGGTCAGACCCCAGCGCTCGAGCGCCTGCTCGGAGACCGCGATCGAGATCTCGTACGGCCGCGCGGAGGCGAGCGTGACCTGGGTGATGCCGGGGATCGCGGTCAGGTCGTCGCGCACCCGCTCGCCCAGTTCCTTGAGCGTGCGCTCGGAGGCGTCGCCGTGGACCGCGACGTTGATCACCTGGCGGCGCAGGATCAGCTCCTGGACCACCGGCTCCTCGGCCTCCTCGGGGAAGGTGTCGATGGCGTCGATCCGCGCCTTGACGTCGTTGAGCAGCTTCTGGACGTCGTAGCGCGGCTCGATCTCGACCAGCACCGAGCCGGCGTTCTCGGCGGCGGTCGAGTCGATCTCCTCGATGCCTTCGAGGTCCTGGATCGCCTCCTCGATGCGGACGACGATCCCCTCCTCGACCTCCTCGGGCGCGGCGCCCGGGTAGGGGACCGCGATCGAGATCATCTCGGAGGAGAACTCCGGAAAGACCTCGCGCTTGAGGTTGGCGACGGTGAACAGCCCGGCGGCGACGATCACCGCCATCAGCAGGTTGGCGGCGACGCCGTTGGCGGCGAACCAGGCGATCAGACGCCTCACGTCCGCTCCTCGAGGTCGGTGCCCGCCGCCTCCCCGGGCTCACTCTCCACGGGCGCCGCCTCCTCGGCGGGGACGGTGCGCACCTTCATGCCGTCGGTGACGGTGGCGAGCGGCGAGACGCAGACCCGCTCGCCGGGGGCGAGCCCGTCGGAGATCACCGCCCGATCGCCCTCGGTGCGCAGGACGGCGACGTCGCGGAAGCGCAGCCGGTCGTCGCCGTCGACCACCAGCACCCTGCCGCCGTCGCGCAGGGCGGCGCGCGGGACGACGAACACCCCCTCGGCGGTGCGGCCGGCGATCGTCGCCTCGACGAACAGGCCCATCGGCAGCGGCGCGCCGGTGCCGCCGTCGCGCCCACCGCGATCACGCCGGAACGGGTCGTCGACGCGCGCGAACAGGTCGAGCATCCGCGTGCGCGGGTCGATGGTGCCGGCGGTGCGCACGATCCGCGCCGGCCAGACATGGGCGGCGCCGCCGATCGAGCCGGTCAGCCGCGCCAGCGGGCCGGCCGATTCGGCGCCCGGCGTGAGGCCGCCGGCGCCGTCGATCCCGGGCGCGCCGATGTCGATCTCGAGGAAGCCGAATTCGTTCTGCGGCACCGGCAGGCGGACCTCGGCGTAGTCGGTGGCGTAGATCACCGCCAGCGGCGTGCCCGGCGCGACGTACTGCCCGACATCGGCCTGCTTCTCGCGCACCCGGCCGGCGTAGGGCGCCTCGACGCCGGTGCGGGCCAGCTCCAGCTCCGCGCGCTCGACCCCGGCCTCGGCCGCCGCCACCGCCGCCCGCGCCTCGGTGAGCTGCGGCTCGCGCGCCGCCAGCGCGGTCGGCTCGCCGCGCCCGAGCTCCCGCCACTCGCGGCGCGCCACCTCGGCCTCGGCCTCGGCGGTCGCCAGCCGGGTCTCGGCCTGGGCCTTCGCCGCGCGGGCGTCGGCGAGCGCCAGCCGGTAGTCGCGGGGGTCGATCCGGACCAGGGTCTCGCCGCGGCGGAAGAAGCCGCCGGCGGCGAACGACGGCGCGACCTCGACGATGCGGCCGGCGACCTGGGCGACCAGCGACGACTCGGTGCGCGGTGCCACCGTGCCCTGGGAGCCGACGTCGAGCCGGTGGTCGGTCGGCCGGGCGGTGACCACCCGCACCAGCGGCGGCTGGATCGGCGCCTCGCGGCGTTCCACCTCGGGGCGGAGGCGGACCAGCAGGAACGCGATCACCGCGCCCGCGGCGAGTACCGCGAGGGGGAGGAGGATGCGTCGGGTCTTCATTTTGGGTCCCCATTCGACGCGGCCGGGGCGAAGCCGCCGCCGAGGGCGAGGTGCAGGTCGATCCTTGCGTCGAGCTGCTGCCGGCGCGCCTCGAGGAGCGAGCTCTCGGCGGAGAGGGCGCCGCGCTGGGTCTCGAGCACGGTGAGGTAATCGACCAGGCCGAGGTCGTAGCGCTCCTCGGCGAGGTCGCGCGCGGCCGCGGTCTCCGCGACCGCCCGCTCGAGGGCGGCCTCGCGTTCGGCGAGCAGCGATTCGGCGGCGAGCGCGGCTTCGACCTCGAAGAACGCCTGGGCGGCGGCGCTGCGGAAGCCGGCGAGCGCCTCGTCCCGGCGCGCTTCGGCGAGGTCGACGCCGGCGCGCAGCCGGCCGCCCTGGAACAGCGGCTGGAGGAGGCCGGCGGCCAGGCTCCAGACCGAGAAGTCGCCGTCGAGCAGATCCTCCAGCTCGCCCGAGGCGCGCCCGGCCGAGCCGGTCAGCCGGAGCTGGGGGTAGAGAGCGGCGCGCGCCTGCTCGATCGCCAGCCCGGCGGCGGCCAGCCGGCGCTCGGCCGCGACCAGGTCGGGCCGGCGGGCGATCAGCGCCGCCGGCAGCCCGGCCGGCACCGGCGGGGGAACCGGCGGCAGGGGTCCGGCGCCGCCGGCGGCCGGGCCGGCGGTGCCGGCGGGGTAGCGGCCGGCGAGCAGCTCGAGCCGCCGGCGGGCGGCGTCGAGCGCCTGCTCGCGCGCCGGCACCGCGGCCTCGGCGGCGGCCTGAGTGGAGAGCGCCAGGCGCAGGTCGAGCGCCGGCCGCAGGCCCAGCTCGTAGCGGCGGCGGATCCGCTCGGTGGTGCGCCGCCGGCTGTCGGCCTCCGCGCGCGCCAGCTCGAGCTGCTCGGCGGCCTCGATCAGCCCGAACCAGGCGCTCGCCGTCCGGCCGGCGAGCGACAGCCGGGCGGCCCGGTAGTCGGCGGCGCTCGCCTCGAGGCCGGCGAGCGCCGCCGCCTCGGCCGCCCGCAGCCGGCCCCACAGGTCGACCTCCCAGGCAACGTCGAGGCCGGCGTCGAAGGTGGTGGTGGTGGTCGAGAGCACCTCGCCGTCGCCGCCCGGGATCGGGAAGCCGATAAAGTTCTGGCGCCGCCGGGCGGCGTCGAAGCCCGCACCGGCCTGGGGCAGGGCGTCGGCGCCGGCGATCCGCGCCTGGGCCTCGGCCGCCGACACGCGCGCGGCGGCGGCGGCGAGGTCGCGGTTGTGCTCGAAGGCCTCGGCGACCAGCCCGTCGAGCCGCGGGTCGCCGAGGTCGCGCCACCAGTCTTCCTGGATGGTGGCCTCGGCGGCGGGGTAGGGCGCGACGGCGGTCCCGTCGGGCGGCTCTGGCGCCTCCCCGGCGGCCTCCTCGCGGACCCAGCGCTCGGGGAGCGGGAAGCCCGGGTCGGGCGGCTCCGGCGGCGGCGCCGACGCGCAACCGCCGGCGAGCAGGGCGGCGGCGAGCAGGGCGGCGGCGAGCAGGGCGGTCGGCAGGGCGGCCGTGGCGGCGCCTGCCGGTACCGGCGGCCCCACGGACCGGCGCCGGAAGAGCGGATATCGTGTGGGAATGCGCATGATCGGCACGGAGGAGAACGGCCACCGGAACCACCGGGCGACGGCCCTAGTCTGACACCTGCAGGGGCAATTCCGGCGCCCGGCGCCGCGTTGTCCCGGCATGGCGGCGACCGGCCCAACCGTGGAGAAACAAACGCCCGGCGGCGGCGTAGTACGGAAAACGGCGCCGCACGGGGCAAGTGAAGTCGCGGCGCCCTCGACAACATCGACAGCGAACCGGTGATCGCGGCGGACCGGTGCCGGCCGGTGCCGGCGGTTTCAGTGGAGACCTGGACGTGAACCCCAAGACCGAGAACTCCCTCATCAAGATCTTCCTCCGGCTGGCGCTGGCGGCGCTGGTGGCGCTGTCCGCCGGCTCGCAGCTCGCCTGCTCGGGGAGCGAGACCAACGCCGAGGAGGCGACGGCCGGCTCCGAGGACTCTCAGGAAAAGACCGGGAAGGGCGAGAAGGGCGACGAGAAGGAGGCGCCGAAGGCGGTGCCGGTCGAGGTCGTGGCGCTCGACCGCGGCGCGATCGAGGAGACCCTCCGCTACTCGACCAACCTCGAGGCCGAGGACGAGGTGGCGGTGTTCGCCGAGGCCTCGCGCCGGGTGGTCGAGCTGCGGGTCGAGGAGGGCCACCGGGTGGCCAAGGGCCAGGTGCTGGTGCGCCTCCAGGACGACGAGCAGCGCACCACTCTGGCCAAGGTGCAGAGCCAGTATGACAATGCGGCCCGCGAGTACGAGCGACAGACGCGCCTCCACGGCCAGGCGCTGATCAGCGAGCAGGCGTTCAACGACGCCACCTACGAGCTGGAGCAGCTCGCCCTGGCGCTCGAGGAGGCCGAGCGTGCGCTGTCCTACACCGAGGTCAAGGCGCCGATCTCCGGCACGGTCACCGAGCGGCTGGTCAACCTCGGTGACTTCGTCAACGTCAACCAGAAGCTGTTCCAGATCGTCGACTTCGGCTCGCTGGTGGCGCGCGTCTTCGTGCCCGAGAAGGAGCTGCGCCGGATCGCCGCCGGCCAGCAGGCGCGGGTCACCGCCACGGCGTTAGGCGGCGCCGCCATCGCGGGCACGATCGACCGGCTGTCGCCGGTGGTCGACCCCCACAGCGGCACGGTCAAGGTCACCGTCGATGTCCCGCCGGCCGGCGGCCTGCGGCCGGGCCTCTACGTCGACGTCGAGCTGATCACCGCGGTGCGCGACGACGCGTTGCTGGTGCCCAAGCGGGCGCTGGTCTACGACCAGGACCAGGTCTTCGTCTACCGGATCGGTGACGGCATGAAGGCCGAGCGGGTGCTCCTCGAGCCGCTGCTCGAGGACAAGAGCCACGTCGAGCCCGAGGGCGGCGTCGCGCCCGGCGACCGCATCGTCATCGCCGGCCAGGCCGGCCTCAAGGATGGCGTCGAGGTCCGCCTGGTCGGCGCCGGCGAGACCACCGCCGGCACCAACGGCCGCCTCGAAGAGCCGGCTCCGGCCGCGGAGCCCGCGAAGTGAGCGAGCAGCCCCAGAGCTTCACGGTCCGCCGCCCGGTGGCCGTTCTGATGGTGGCGATCGCCGCCGTCGTTTTCGGCTTCTTCTCCTACGGCCGGCTGCCGGTGACCCTGATGCCGGAGCTGACCTACCCGACGCTGACCGTCCGCACCGAGTATCCGGGAGCGGCGCCCGAGGAGGTCGAGAACGACGTCAGCCGCCCGGTCGAGGAGGCGCTCGGCGTGGTCTCCGGCCTGCGCCGGATCTCCTCGATCAGCCGCGCCGGGATCTCCGACGTGGTGCTCGAGCTGTCGTGGGACACCGACGTCCACCAGGCGACCCAGGACGTGCTCGAGCGGCTCGACTTGGTGTTCCTCCCCGACGACGCCGAGCGGCCCCTGATCCTCCACTACGACCCCAGCCTCGACCCGGTGATGGAGCTGTCGCTCGCCGGCGAAGGCGGCCGCTACGCCGGCGAGGAGGGCCTGCGGCGGCTGCGCCGGCTCGCCGACCTCCAGATCAAGCGCGCGATCGAGCCGATCAAGGGCGTCGCCGCGGTGCGGGTGCGCGGCGGTCTCGAGGAGGAGATCCACGTCCGCCTCGACGAGGACAAGCTGATCCGCTCCGGGCTCTCGATCCAGCAGGTGATCGAACGCCTGGGCCAGGAGAACATCAACGTCGCCGGCGGCACGATCAAGGAGGGGCGCACCGAGTACATGGTGCGCACCCTCAACGAGTACCAGGACCTGGGCCAGATCTCCGACACGGTGGTCGCGCGGCTCGACGGCCGCGACGTGCGGATCGGCGACCTCGGCAGCGTCCGCTGGGCGCACAAGGAACGCGAGATCCTCACCCGCACCGACGGCGGCGAGAGCGTCCAGATCGACGTCTTCAAGGAGGCCGACGCCAACATCGTGGCGCTCGCCGGGAGCGTGCGCGCGGCGATCGGCGAGCTCGACGTCGCCAAAGTCGACGCCGAGGGCGAGGAGGCGGTGGGCACCGGCGCGGCGCAGCGCGGCCGCCGCCGCGGTCCCGGCGGCCCGGGCGGGCCGGGCGGCATGCCGGCCGCCGGGCTCGCCGAGACGCTCTACCGCGCCGAGGGCGCCAAGCTCGCCGTGGTCGCCGACCGCTCGCTGTTCATCGAGTCGTCGATCAGCGAGGTGCGCAACACCGCGGTGCTCGGCGGCCTTCTCGCGGTGATGGTGCTCTACCTCTTCCTGCGCAACTTCAAGACCACGGCGATCATCGCGGTGTCGATCCCGATCTCGCTGCTGATCACCTTCGCCCCGCTCAACATGCTCGGGGTGTCGCTGAACATCATGTCGCTCGGCGGCCTGGCGCTCGGCATCGGCATGCTGGTCGACTCCTCGATCGTAGTGCTCGAGTCGATCTTCCGCTGCCGCGAGGAGGGCGACTCGGTGGTCGCGGCGGCGGTGCGCGGCACCGCCGAGGTGCGCAGCGCGGTGGTCGCCTCGACCCTGACCACGATCGCCGTCTTCTTCCCGATGGTCTTCGTCGAGGGGGTGGCAGGCGAGGCGTTCGGCGACCTCGGGCTGGCGGTGGTGATCTCGCTGCTCGCCTCGCTGGCGGTCGCGGTCTGGTTCATCCCGATGCTCGCCAGCCGGCGCGGGATCAGCCGGGGCCGTGTTGTGGACGCGCGGGCGAGCCGCCCGTGGCGCTCAACGGCCGCCTATCGCGATTCCCTCCGCGAGTGCCGACGGCGAGTCATGGGCCGCCGCCTGCCATGGCGGTGGCTGCAGGCGCTCGTCTGGCTGCCGCTCTATGCGCTCTGGCGCTCGCTCAGGCTGGCGTTCGCCTGGCCCCGCGAACTGCTCGTCGACAGTCGCTCGTGGTCCAGACTTTCGGCCCGACGCCGGGCGATGCGGCGTTGGCGGCGGTGGGCGGATCGCCGGCGGCGCCGGTGGCGCCGCGTGATCGCAGTCCGGGCGTGGTTCTCGCGCTGGTTGCGGCTCTTGGCGAGCCTCCCACACGAGGCGCTCTCGGTTGCGCTTGGTGCCTATCGGGCCTTCATCCGCGACCTCGCCGGCTACGGCCGCCGGATGCGCGCGACCGTCCGGCGGCCGGGCCTGTGGAAGCTGGTGCGGCTGACGCTGCTCGCGCTGCTGCTCCCGCTGTTCTTCGTCTACCTGCTGCTGCGGCTGGTCCTCGGCACGCTCTTCGAGCTGATCGGCAAGGTCTTCCTCGCCGTCCTGATCGCCGCCGCCTGGCTCGGCCGCAGCCCGCTCGGCCGCGGGGCGGCGCGCGGGCTCGGCCGGCTCGCGGCGGTTCCGCTCGGGCTCGCCTCCAGGCTCCTCGACGCCCTGCGCTCCGGCTACCCGAAGGTCATCCGCTGGGCGCTCGGGCATACCGCCGCGGTCGTCGTGCTGGTCACGGCGGTGGTGGTGGTCACGGTCGGAGCCGCCCGCGGCCTCGACACCGAGCTGCTGCCCGAGGTCCACCAGGGCGAGTTCACGTTCGAGGTGGCGCTGCCGGTCGGCACGCCGCTCGAGCAGACCGACTCCGTGCTGGCACCGGTCGAGCGCGCGATCCTCGCAGAGCGCGAGCACATCCAGGCGCTGATCCTGACCGTCGGCTTCGACGCCGCCAACTCGCAGCGCGCCGACGAGGGCGAGCATTCGGCGCGCTTCAAGGTGCTGCTCGAGCCGGTCGAGCTGACCACCGCCGACCGGCTGACCGGGCTGTTCACCGGCGCCGGCGGCACCGAGGAGCGCGAGCAGGAGGTGATCGTGCGCATCCGCCGGCGGCTGGCCGAGATCCCCGATCTCGAGGCGCGGGTGGTGCGGCCGGTGCTGTTCTCCTCGCGCACTCCGATCGAGGTCGAGGTCCACGGCGACGACCTCGCCCGGCTCAAGCGCTACGGCGAGGAGGCGCGGCGGGTGCTCGCCGCGCTGCCCGAGCTGACCGACGTCGAGGCGACGCTCAAGACCGGCGCGCCGGAGGTCCAGATCGTCTACGACCGCGAGCGGCTGGCGCGCTACGGCCTCGACCTGCGCCAGGTCGCCGAGGCGGTGCGCAACCAGGTCAAGGGCTTCGAGGCCACGCGCTTCAACCTCCACGACCGGCGGGTGCCGATCGTCGCCCGCCTGGCCGAGGGCGACCGCGAGACCGTCGGCGAGGTGCGCGAGCTGGTGGTCAACACGGGCGCGGCGCGGTCGATCCCGCTCGCCGCGGTCGCCGACGTCACCCTCGGCGAGGGGCCGAGCGAGGTGCGCCGCGTCGACGGCCGCCGGGTGGCGCTGATCGAGGCCAACATCGCCGAGGGCTCGCTCGGCTCGGCGGTCGAGGCGATCGAGAGCGCGCTCTCCGGCCGCATCGAGTGGCCGGCCGACATGACCTTCTTCATCGCCGGCCAGAACGAGGAGTGGCAGCGCAGCCGGAGCAGCCTGTTCCTGGCGCTCGGGCTGTCGATCTTCCTGGTCTACGTGATCATGGCGGCGCAGTTCGAGTCGCTGCTCCAGCCGCTGGTGATCATGCTCACCATCCCGCTCGCTTTCTTCGGCACCGCGGTGGCGCTCGCCGCGCTCGACATCAGCGTCAGCGTGGTGGTGGTGCTCGGGATGATCATGCTCGCCGGCATCGTGGTCAACAACGCGATCGTGCTGGTCGACTACGTCAACACCCTGCGCGGCCGCGGCCTTGCGCGCGACGAGGCGATCGTCGCCGCCGGCGAGGCGCGGCTGCGGCCGATCCTGATGACCACCGCCACCACCGTCCTCGGCCTGGCGCCGATGGCGCTCGGCCTCGGCGACGGCGCCGAGATCCGCACCCCGATGGCGATCGCGGTGATCAGCGGCCTGATCACCTCGACGGTGCTCACCCTGATCGTGGTGCCGTCGGTCTACGCCGTGCTCGATCGGGCCAAGGACCGGCTGCTCGGGCGTGCCGAGCCGGCCGCGGCGGCCGGCGAGCGCGGCGAGGCCGAGGGCGGCCTGATGCCCGACCCGACCGGCCCGGCCGTGCCCGCGAGCTGAGGAGCCGCCGCCGATGA